>MDSY01113986.1_pt1 | contig 238254 bp, 235 predicted proteins | sample 811131 | NCBI WGS metagenome assembly MDSY01 (sample SAMN05326643, study PRJNA326480) | marine metagenome | isolation source: seawater | place: Atlantic Ocean: South West | collected 2010 | reverse complement strand
GCAGGTCAGCACCAGCATCTCGACGGTTCAGGTCGCGGCGAACGACACGGACGGGTCCGCATCGGAAGTCCTGCGGGCGTCCGAGGAACTGGCGCAGAAATCAAACTCGCTGCAACAGATCGTGCAGACGTTCCTGCACGACGTCAGGATCGCCTGACGATCTGGAAGACGACCGGGAATTCGTTTCTCCTCCCGATCTTAGGGCGGTGTTTCGGCACCGCCCTTTTTTCTGCCGTGCTAGATGAGTTTGCCGACCCAGCGGACCCGACCGACAATATGAAGATGCCCGAGCCGTTCGTTGGAAATGATCTGCGAAGGGTAGAGATGATGATTGTCGGCGACGATCTCGATGCCCCCGTCGATCAACGGTCGCAGCCGTTTGACATAGGCGTTGCCGTTACAGGCGAATGCCATCAGGCCGCCTTGAAGATCCTTTTCCCCCGTGTCGATCAGCACAAGGTCCTGGTCGCAGATTGTCGGCTCCATTGAATCGCCCCGGGCAACCAGGGCGATCAGGTTCGATGGCGTGCACCGGGTCAGACTGGTGCTCAGGAACGTGCCTGAGAACGGCACATGGCCGAGGCATTCCGACAACTCGGTGAACGAGCCAGTGCCATCGGCAAGGGTCAGGCCATACCGGGGAATGAGAACGACGTCGTCCGCGACGTCTTCGGTCCACGGGCTTCCCGGATAGATGGCGGTCGACGGCGCCGCCTCGGGGGCGCCTTTGCCCGTCGCAATCCAATCCAGGGAGATACCGGCTTTTGCCGCCAAGGCGCGAATGGCGAAAAACGAAGGTTTCGCTTTTCCGCCGATATACTTCCCGATCATCTCGGGCTTAACGCCGGCAATTTCGCCCGCGGCCTTTTGCGACCCGATCTGTTCGACGGTCCGCTTTAATCGCACGCCGAAATCCACATCAAAACCTGGAACATGCAATCCCGGTTCATAGTCGTGTGCTTGGCCGCTTGCGCCCTGTTGAAAAAGCGGATTCTCCACTTTTTTCGGCATAAAATTCACCTCTGCCCACAACCAAAAGCCACTTATTGGTTGACGTCCTAATTTAAGTGGATCATGATCTTTGTGTTCTTTTTGATTGTGCTTGTTAAAGTTGTCGTTGCCTCGAAACTAGACGATAAAAGTGGGAATCTGCCTATGGGGTGCGCCACAATAAAGGCAACAAGGCGCCGATTTGTTCTAGATCGGTTCTGCCTCAAGCGAGCTTTTCCTGCGACATGGCCCAAGCAGTAGCACTGATTGTGCGGTTCTTCCTCGCCGCTCGTGATCGCCTTAGGGCGGGCGATCTATCCGCATCTGGAAGTTGATCCCCTAATGTTTGGTCGAACTCACGCGATCGATGGTCGAATCAAACCATCGGGTGCAATTCTTCCAATACTAAGGAAAGCCTTCCGTCCGGTCACTTCCAAAAACAGAGGAATTGGAGAACAGCCGCGCGGTGGCGATTTGGCCCTGGGCCGCAGGAAGCCTGTTTGAAGAAAACGCCGGTAAAGACATGGATACGCAAGGATTCTTGTCTGGGCAAGTGCGGGGGCGGTTAGGTCTGCACGGATAGCGAGAAAAACAATCCAGGGGCCGAGGGGCAGGGGCGCGCCCGGCAATCAGTATCGACCTGGGTATGTGTTTGGTGCATACTAAAGTATACCTTCCGGCAAGGGGGAGCCGCCGAAATTGAATAAGTGCGTATGAGAGGGGCGAGCAGTATGCGGCTTCTATTCGCCGATGATCATCCGATGTTCCTAGATGCCGTTCGCGAGCATCTCAATCGCGCTTTCCCAGACATCGAAATTCAGGCCGCCTCCAGCTTACAAGAAGTGACGGACAAACTCTCGGCCCTTCCCGAAGGCGAGGGTTTTTGATCTGGTGGTTCTCGATTTTTCCATGCCCGGCATGGACGGTGTCGAAGGTGTCCGTACATTGCGTGGCGCCTATCCCGATCTCGCGGTGGCCGTGACTTCCGGGGTCGCCAAAATGCGCGACGTCAAAACGGTCTTGGACTTGGGCGCGCGCGGGTTTCTTCCGAAGACATTGACCGGTTCGGCCTATGCCGGCGCCCTTCGCGTGATCGCCGAAGGCGGCACCTTTGTTCCCGTTGAAACCATGCAGGCCCTGGCCGCGGCGGCGGCTGATCGCAAGGTCAATGCCGAGGGGCTGACGCCACGAGAAATGGAAGTCCTGGAAGGGATCGCCGACGGCAAGCCGAACAAACAGATCGCGCGCGATCTGGATATCCACGAAGTCACGGTCAAACTGCACGCGCGCAGCATCTTCAAGAAGATCGGCGTACAGAACCGCTCGCAAGCGGCGGTTGTGGCCCGCGAGCGTGGTTTGGTGTCGCGCGGGGAGTAGCCCCCAAACTCACAAACCGGTTTGAGCCAATGTGGCTCGCATGCATGTACCGTCGTTGCCAATTTATAATTGAGATTGGTTTTGAAGAGATGGCACGGGGAAGTTGAACCCTAAGCCATGTTCGTCCGAGCAAGCTCACTTAGTATTCACGCGCAGGCCGTAAGCGTAAGCAAACAAGTGAATTCAGCCCGATCCTCATTTGGGTAAGGCCTTCGAGCCAGATCAGGCCAAGCAGAGATAGCTTGGTGATAGGGTGTTGGATCAGTCAGATGGATTATCTTGGGCCGGTCATCGACGGGGTATTGCTTTTCCTTTTGCCCATCCCTGCCGACACGGTCGCTTCAGGATATCTGAGCCTAATCGCGGTCCTTGCTGTCATCTCGTTGACGATGTTCGTCCTTTTTGCGGGGCACGAAATGGAGATGCCAGCCTTTGTCGGCGTTATAATTATCCTTTTAGCGCTGGTATTTGTTGTCCTTGCTATCCTTGACGCAAAGACCTTTCTGTCCGGTTTTGGAGTCATGTTCGGGATGGCGACGGCAGGCACGCTCGTCAGGTTCCTCGACGGTTGTGCCCTCGCTATTGGCTACAATGTTCTGTCTCATGGGCTAGGAAGTTCATCGCTGCTTATCGGCTTGGTCGTCACCGGAACGTACTTTCTCGCGTTTTTGACTCCGGCACTTGATGGGAATGTGAGCTTCTTTCTCGGCGTTGTTATTCTTGTTCATATTTCGATGTTCTTCGTCTCTATCCTCGTATTTTCCGAGTTCGTATTCGGACGCCTTGGTGAGCAATCTCGGACCTCTATCGCGCTGACACTATCTTTTTCTGCGTTTTCACTTTCGGCCCAAATTGTTGGGTTGAGGATAGAAGAGGGGGGTGCCGACAACCCGCTGATTTCTGTGTCGGTATTTATTTACCAAGCCTCATTCTTGGCAGGCTTCGTTTTCGGCAAGATCCGTCTGCGCCAAATCATATCGGATTGGGATTGAGAATTGGGACTGCGTTGCCGCCGGTCTCCACCAATTCTCCCAGGACAGATTAGTTGACCAAAATCTGTTCTTCGGGTGAGCGACGAAAAAGTCGCGGGCAATTTGCGCGATCACGTGCCCGCGCGGGAGTAGCCGAGACGCCGATTGCGGCGATGGCTTACTGCCTCACGGCTGGTGTCGGAAACTTTTTTAAATGTCCAAAATGGGAGGTGATGAGCCTGATTTGCGCCAATTGAGGCTGTCCAAAATCATGCTTTGTTTTGTCCAAATCAGGATAACTCATACCTTAAATTGACTATTCTCGCGCTGGTTTTTCAATGTTTTCAAGCCTCAGGGTTTCGCTTGTTCTGGGAATGGCTGCTCTCGGTTTGACCCACGAGTTCTTCCATTTCGGCAAGGAGGGCATCTGCTGGCCGCACCCGTTCGGGATGGTCCCTCATATCCTTCTCAACGAGGTCCAGGTACTTCGCCTCCTCAGAGGTTAAGCCGGACCCTTTCGGGTGTTTTGGATTGCTCACGGCGCTCTCCTATACAGGTGGATGGCAGTGGAGAGTAATTGGGATGTGCGTGGTTTAGGGTCAAGTGTCTCAAATGAAATGCACGCTGTTTGGGGACAAAGCATTGCTGATAATATTGCCTGCCAGGGACCGCTCATAAGAAGTTGGAGGCTATTGATGAACACCGGTGAATTAGTCTCGATCTCGAACGACGCGGAGTTGGAAGCAGCCATCGCGCGGATTTCGGATTTGATGAAGGCCAATCCGAAGTTCGGCACGCCGGAAGGGGATGAGCTGGCGCGATTGGCTAAGTTGGTCGAGGCCTATGAAGACATCCACTATCCCATAGGTTCGATGGGACCATCCTAGGTCGATGAAATTATAGAGCCAAGTATGTCTGGCGTGCATGGGACTAAATTCAGTCTGCTTGGCCTTTAGAGCCATTCTGATTCCTTATGAGATGGCCTGCTTCTCAGAATCTGGATCGGTTCTGTGCCTATGAGGTGGTTGAGTGAGGCGGAATGCTTTCGAATAAAATTGATTTGGGGGCTGACCCCAGGTTAAATTGGGGCTGACCCCAATTTTCAAGTTAACGGGCAATCGAGAGAAATGTCTCTAACCACCGGGCAACTCAGGGAGGTGTTGGGCCTCTCACAAGATGCCTACAGACACTGGAAAGTGGCTCTGCCCCCCCTAGCAGAACGCCAAGGGCGACGAGCTCGATATTCTCATGGCGACTTGTTAGCGCTCGCTATTATCAAGTCTTTGACAGAAAAGTTCAGTGTTCCAGTGGGGAGTCTCGTCCCTGTTTCCGGGGATATTTTCGATGCCTGTGGCAGACAATCGTGGGCGCGCTTGGAACGATCAACAGCTTTGATATTTCCCGAAAAATGGGAGTTGCAGATTGCTCCAGAAAATCAACCACTTCCGATTGGGCGGCCCATGTTCTCAGTTCCTTGCGGGCCGATCATAGCGGACCTTCGCTCGGCGTTGATGATCGACCTAATCGACGATCCGCAGTCATCATTACGGTTCCCGCTAGCGGCTGTCGTGGCAGACCGCGGAAGGGCGAGCAAATGAGCGTACTGCGCGAAATTAAAAAGCAAATTGTAAATATCGGTTATTCGTCGATTGAGCGTGACTATGCTTTTTCAGACGTATTTGAAAGCTGTTCGGTAGATCGGCAGGTATCTCTTGCGGCATTCACTCAAGCCCCCCCCTCATATCGAAGTGCCGCGATCGCTGTCGTGCAGGGAGAACAAAATAATGAGGAGACAGTAAATCAATACCGCGCTCTCGGCGCTCCGTTACTGTTTGTTGTCAACGGAGACAGAGTGAACGTTTGGGAGATTAGAGCCACGGATGTTGCCTGCAGAACAACAATCTCTGCTCAAGAGATGACGCTTCTGTTTGAAAAAAATAGTGATGATTGGGGGCCGGAATCAATCCGTCGTGCGAAGTCAATCGGCCAATATTCTAGAGCGGCTCAACGAGATTTTGTTGATATCGGATTACTGCCTGCCATTGAGGGCCAGGTCCATACAAAACTTGATGCCCTATTGAACGAAGCTTTGGTTGAGGCTGTGGGGGCGCGGAACGGTCGTCCGCGCCATCAGATCGATCAACGATTTTTGTTTAGAACAGTGTTTAGGCTATTAGCAGCAAAAGTCCTTCAAGACCGGATGCATGAGTTGGCGGAGTCTTGGGACCAAAATGACATTGCATCAGTATTGGCCGGTATTTCTGCCTATTATACCCTTGAGGAATTGCCGGGTGAGAAGACGAGCCTACAAAATTCCATGTTCTCTTCAACATGGGAGCATCTTCGACATGGGATCAATTTCCGAAATATCTCATCAGATGACCTCGCCTTTGTCTATGAAAACACCCTAATTTCACAAGAAACACGCAAGAATTTTGGCACCCATGGTACGCCGCGCGCAGTCGCGGAGTATGTAGTTGGGCAGCTTGGCCTATGGGACGAGAACCCAGAAGATTTGCGGATATATGAGCCTTTCTGCGGTGCTGGTATTTTCCTGGTTGCGGCGCTGAAAAGTTTGCGGGATAGGCTGCCGATTGGGTGGACAGATGCACAGCGCCATAAATTCTTGGTCGAGAGAATTCGAGGAGACGAGTTCGATCCATTTGCTCGAGAAGTGGCGACACTTTCGTTGATTTTAGCTGATTATCCAAATGCTAACGGTTGGCAAATCTCTGAAGTTGATTTGTTTAAGGAAGATAATTTGGAACAGCGCTTAGCTGGTTCGAGTATCGTGCTTTGTAATGCGCCATTTGAAGATTTTTCTCTTGATGAAAGACGTAGATACCCACATGCCGCCGCCAGTTCGGTCTCAAAGCCGATTGTCGCTTTGAATTCTACATTGGATGTTGCCCCAACAGCTCTAGGGTTTGTTCTGCCTGAGCCATTTTTGAAAGGAAACAAATACAAGGAGCAACGAAAACGCGTCGAAAAACTATATCGGCAGATCGAGTTGGTCGCGCTCCCTGATCGAATTTTCAAACATTCTGTGATTAGGAGCTCTTTGTTAATTGCGCGCGATAAGAGGCCAGGTAACAGTAAATCTGTCGGGAAATTATCTTCGACTGTCGTTTCAGTTCAGAAACGCGATGAATTTCTTCGATGTGGCGAAGGTGCTTCTACGCGGGTGAAGGCGCCTCACATTGTTGATGGACGTGGCGCATTATGGGTCGATGAACTTGATGAGGTGTGGAGGCATCTCGATCAAAATCCCAAACTAGAACAAATCGCAAAGGCTTCGCGCGGAATTGAATGGAGAGAGTCGCAATCAAGCGCACATAGTCACTCACCGGTGAAGGGGTTTGTGCCTGGCGTTGCGGCCGCGAGATCGGTGCGTGCATTCGCCCTTGAAAACATCGAATATCTGGATACGCGCCCTGAGCGCTTGCGCGGAAACGCCATCAAGCAGGCTTGGAGCAAAGATAAGTTGATAGCTAACGCATCGAGACTAAGCCGAGGACCTTGGTGCTTCGCTGCATCTATCGATCGCTCCGGATTGATTGCGTCGCAGCAACTGTATGGTATTTGGCCAGTTGGCGGCGCTAGCCTTGCTGAATTGTCTGCAATCTTGAATAGCCCAGTGGCGGTCGGTTTCCTTGCCAGTCAATCTCCCCCTGATCGCATTAGACTAAGTACATTAATGTCGGTCCCGGTTCCGTTCTCGTTGTCCGGTGAATTAGAAGAGTTGGTAAAGAAATATGGACGGCTCGTAGAGGGGGAAGGTGATCTATTTTCCCAAAAGCGCATGGAGCAAGCGGATCACCTATTGAGCCAAATTGATGCTCTTGTATTGCGCTCATATGATCTGCCCCCCAGGGCTGAGCGGCAGCTACTGGAATACTTCCGCGGAGACACAAGACCAACTCGGCATCATTGGGAGCATTGGTATCCTGAGGATTTTCATCCCTTTGTCCCTCTCCATGAGTTTCTTGCTGATGAATTTGAAATAGCCACTGAGCCTGTCCGTCGTCAAAATAAATGGGGCATTTGATCCTGTTTTGTAACGGAGGATCTGGCTCACCTTGATTTGATGTTAAGCCGCTTGTCGTTGATGGTTCAAGCGGCGGTTTTGAATGGTGAGTTTCTTGATCTTTTTTCTCCTTTCGATGATGGCCGTATCCCGCCCGAAGTAAGCATCGGCAGGCGTGACGTTATTCAGGCTCTCGTGGTAACGATGGTTGTTGTAATGCTCGACGAAGGCCCCGATCTGGTTTTCGAGATCGCCGGGCAGGTAATAATTCTCCAGTAGGACGCGGTTCTTCAACGTCTGATGCCAGCGTTCGATCTTGCCCTGGGTCTGCGGATGATACGGTGCGCCCCGGACATGGTCCATGCCCTGGCCTTCGAGCCACTCAGCAAGATCGGCGGATATATAGGACGAACCGTTGTCGCTCAGCAGGCGCGGCTTGTGAACAACTTCGGCCCTGTCACAGCCTGACGCCTTCAAGGCCAGGCCCAACGTCTCCGTCACATCATCGGCCCGCATGGTCGTGCATAACTTCCAGGCGATGATGTAACGGGAATAGTCATCCAAGATGGTCGACAGGTAAAACCAACCCCAGCCGATGACCTTGAGGTAGGTGAAGTCGGTCTGCCACAGTTGGTTCGTAGCCGTGGTCTTGTCGCGGAACTCGTTGGCTGCCTTGATGACCACGAAGGCTGGGCTGGTGATCAGGTCATAGGCTTTGAGAAGCCTGTAAACCGAGGCTTCTGATACGAAGTAGCCCTTGGTATCCGTGAACCTCACGGCCAGTTCCCTGGGCGACAGTTCCGGCTCGTCGAGGGCGAGGTCGACGATCTGCTCGCGGACATCGTCGGGGATGCGGTTCCACACCCGGCCGGGACCGCTGGTTTGGTCCTCAAGGCCGGCCTCGCCAAACGCCAGGTAACGGTCGTACCACCGATAGAACGTGGTGCGAGGAATACCCAGCTTGTCCAGCGTGCGGCGGACCGGCAGGTGAGAGCGTTCAACCAGCCGGATGATTTCCAGCTTCTCGGATGCGGGATATCTCATTCCTCGTCGCCCCCATCCCCGATCATGCTTTTTTTGAGCAGGCGATTCTCCAAGGACAGTTCGGCGACCAGTTCCTTCATGTCGCGCATCTCGCGCTTCAGGGTCTTGACCTCACCTGTGTTTGCCTGGCGCGCCGTGTCGCCCGCCAGTCGCTTCTTGCCCGCTTCCAGGAACTCTTTCGACCAGCTGTAATACAAGCTCTCAGCGATGCCTTCCCGGCGGCATAGGGCAGAGATACTTTCCTCGCCCCGCAGCCCTTCAAGGACAATGCGGATCTTCTCTTCCGACGAATACTGCTTGCGCGTCTTACGCCGGATATCACGGACAGCCTGATCGGCTGGGGCTTTCTTGCTCATGGATTTCTGTCTCATCTTCGTTCCCTTCGGTCACTACGATGAGCCAGAAATCCTCCGTTATGCAAACACCTCAATATGTCCCAAAGGTGCTGACGTTAGACACTCCATGCCTGGGTCTGTCGACGAGGAACTCCTTAAGGATATTCTCGAAGGCACACTGGTCAACACCTTTATCAAGGCGCTGGCGATCATCGAGGCGCAATGGCGCCGCGCACCCAGGACCTACGAGCGGTTGCGCTGGTTGGTCAATCGCTGGCAGTTGCTGTTACCGGAAGGCGCACGGGACGTGAAGGCGACGGAGGGCTGGACGCCTGAGATCTGGAGCGAGGAAGGCGGCAAGCTGAAGCACGGCGACGAGAGGAATGGTCCCTGGGGCAAGAAGGCCTATCTGCAAATGGTCCTAGATGGCATTGCAGCCTGGCCGCAGGACAAGCCGATCGACAAGCTCGCTGCCTACATCGAATCCGTCTGGCCGGAGGCAGAGGACGAGGTTAAGAAGATTCGCGACAAGCGAGTTGAGCTGTTGCCTGAACCGAAGCCATCTCTGGATGCGGAGTCCGTGGCGGCTGCCGTCAATGGCGTGAAGGAAGCGGTAGATCGGCTAGCGCCGGACGGCGCCTGAACAGGAACAGATAGCGGAAGGTTGCCTGCCGCCGCCTGCGCCTAACGCCGCCACGCGCTGTCGTATTCCTCTGGCTCCAGGATGGCTTCGGGGCCGTCCTCGTCCCCCTCCACCTGCCCCGCCGGTCACCATGGCCTCGATGCGCCACGGATTGACGGCCATATCGTCTTCCGAGGCACTCCGGTGAATGCGACAATATCCTCCACGGTCAGGCGCATCCCGGACCGCTCCAATGAGCGAGGAGTTGCCGTCAAGGCCGGTGGACGGCGGTGGGGGAACGCCCTGCCTGCACGAACGGAATGCGGAAGGTCGAGGATACCGCCAGTCAACGCCCGAAGGGTGTTGGCATTGAGGGAGGATAGGGCCGCAGTATCCGATCAATCAGAAACAAAAAGGCCAGCCGAAAGGCTGACTGTTAGATGCGCAAGGGATAGAAGCCGAAGGGCCGAAACTCTCTAATGCATTTACTTAAACCAACTCGGCGCTGCCGTCAGGCCGCAGAAGTACCGATCTACCCATCTTTGTGTAGACCTCCGCATCGGGGGTAAACCTAGCCCTGAGAGCTTGAGCGTGCGCATCGTCCAACAACGTGAATGTAGCGGTTTCATTTGCTCCAGCGGGCGATAAACCGGCGCCAATCAAAATTCCCGCACATTCGGAGAGAACATACCTGTCATGAAAATCTTCCCCGCCAGGCTTCTCGGCCCATTCATTTAGTTCGAGTTCGATGCCTGGCGGCAAACGACCATTCAAACGCCTCTGAGCGTCATCTCTCAGCATATGGTCAGGCGGACGAGAGTCGTGATGGCCGAAATGCACTCGAATGCGTCTTGGACCAAAATTGTAATTTTGGGAGATAGCAAAAATTTGATCGAGGAATCCGATATAGTCTCCACCTCGGCCTCTAATATCAAAGTAAGGGTCTACAAGATTTATTTCTTTTGATGCTGCGACTAATAACGATATTTCCGCTGCGATATCTTGAATTGTGCGCCTGATATTACGACTAATTGGGGCAGCAAAAAGGGCGTGATCATCCTCACAATCATCAATCTCCAGAGATTCGGCGCAGGATGCCTGGGAACTCAAACTAACGATTGCACGGAAAGGGTGGCTGTTGTGCTCACTAATTGCATTATTGATCCAAGACTCTTCGGGCTGGAAGGTTCTATTAAAATCGATCAGGCGCGTCTTCTTATTATTCTTTAGTCGATCTACGATACTCTGTATTTTTACGTCCCGGACTCCCGCTTCTTTTGCGGCCGCGATGACTTTCTTCTCCCACTTATTCGGAAACCTAGAAATTAAACGGCCCTTATCAAAACCGAACTTGTCGATCAGGAAGCGAAAAGTCTCCCAGCTCGATCCCATTGCCTCTGGGTCTACCGCATACTCGGAGTGCATCAGAAGAGCTCCTCCGACCGCTCTTCAAAGAAGCCTCGCGGCCAACGGTCTACAAAATCTCCGTCCGCGGCTACGCGAAGCGGAATGAACTTCACACCGCTATCATCGCTTTCGGCGTAGATTACTGACAAAGCATCAACAGCCAACGAGGGCGCGCCAGGCGGCAACTCTTCCTCCGAAGTTTCACGAATACGGCGAAGCAACCGCAACATGATGTGCTCACTGTGCGTTTCAATGAGGAGAGACTTACTGGAGGATGGCTCTCCCTCGCCATCGTGCACCGCATCGATTAACAGGTCGCCCATCGCGACCTGGATCGCGGGATGAATGTGAAGTTCAGGTTGCTCAACTGCTAAGAGGCCTATGCGATCGCTAAGGCATCCGACGATCACGGGAATCATCTGCGAGATACCAACGCCGACATCGCTCGGCGCTACCAGGATACCCTTCGCGAAATCTCGAAGCGCGATCTGCGTTCGGCTATCAAGGTCGTCATAGAGTTCCTGCAGTTCCCCGATATCATCTTCCGTTAGGCCGCGTTCGAACAGCGCGCTGATGCGGCTAGGTATCGGGACTTCACGGAAGAGAGCTTTTTCCAGGCGATAGTTCGTAGCGAGTTTTTTCTCGCTGCTGAGCCAGTCGTTTACGGTATCGAACAATTCGCCCTTGGTATCGGTATAGAGCAAATCCCACGCGGCCAGTCCCTGCGCCCAACGGGACTCATCGGGCGATAGCCTCGGCCTGAAACCGCGTGCGGGGATTTCGCGCAAGGGGCCGATATAGGTCATGGTGCTGAGGAAATCGCGCGCGATGCGAACCGGCCCCAACACCAACTCATCGAGCAAGACCGCCAACCCGCGAACGCGCGGCGTGTTTCCTTCAAGCTCGAATTTTTGGACCTCGGGATCGCGCAATTCGCAATGCAACGGCCGGTTGAGGTCGGGCAGAGCTCCGATTTCGGTTGCGATGGAAACCCGGAAATCGCTGCCAAGTTCAGAACTGGCATCACTTGCCATATCTCGGGAGAGCTCCCAGATCTCGCCGCCTAGCGGCGAAGCGAAAGGATCTGGCTCCATCTCGTCATCTGCCGGCTCGAGCCCAAGCGCTTCGACCTCTTCCTCATCTTGGTTGTCATCGTGCTCGATGATCTGCTGGAGTAAAGGGTGGGCAAAATTTAGGTCCGCGATGTAGGCACGGCCCTCCTGCGGCGGTGAATGAATCGCAGCGACCGGATTACCGTCCATGTCGATCCGAAGGGCTGAGACATATGGACCAGCGAGTAATTCGCTCCAGCGGACATCGATGCCGACGCCGATCTTCTGGACTACTGCGTAATCTTCAAGCTCTGTGTTCTCACCCAAGACATAGCGCAGGCTTAGGTTGTCGAAGTCCGGGTTATCGAGATAACCACCGCCATTAATCGGCAAACGATCACTTCCTTGCTCGTCACCAATGTCAATCACGAGCTTGACCGAAATTGCCCGGCCCATTTCATGATTGTGGACCAGCGCGGCGAACCCGCCGAGATCGATTAAGCCCCCGGCAATGGTCTGGTCGGGGTCGGGGTTTTGGCGTTCCAAGATTTCGCGGACGTAATGCAGAGCTTGGAGGATGGTGCTCTTGCCGGCACTGTTGGGGCCGAAAAGCAATGTGATCGGCCGCAGATCGATGATTTGCCGCTTACCGATACCTTTGAAGTTCTCGATCTCTATCCGGGTCAGGCGCATATCTACTCTCCCCAAACTTTTGAAGATGAGGCATCGTAGAAATGAACCTCGAGCGGCTTTTTACGGGGGATTTCGGAACGCTGTTCGGCAAACCGTTTTGCCTTAGAGATTGTTCGGCTGTTCTCGACACTTTTCGGATCACCATAGATACCGACAAAAAGGTCTTGAATTTTGCCGGTGGGAATTCGGCCAAGGATGTGGTCGTCGTTATCGTCGAAAGAATGGCCGAAAACGAATAGCGACCCACCAATATTCTCAAAGCTGCGTAGCGCTTTATGCAGGTAGGCGCTGTGCATGATCTTATCGAGCTTGCCCTGGCTATGCCCTTCGGCGACGAATAGCGGGTACTTCTGCTCATCAAGCGCCATGCGGATCTGATCTACAATGGCGACATCGGTCTTTGACCAGGTGTATTTGGTCAGTTCGTGACCGGCATCGAAGATATGCAGCGCGCCGTGGAGGAAGTGGACGGTTGGCGAGTTGCTATCCTGCCAGGAAACATAGGGGGCATCTTCGTTGCCCTCCGGATGCCTAAAACCGTCGTCGCACCGGATATCCAATTCATCGACCTCATCGTGCATGAGGCTCCAGTACAAAAGTAGGTCGTAGTTGAAGGTGTAGATATGCTCGAAGTTGGAAAGAAACTGGCGGAAATAGGCGTATTGCGCATGCTCGATATCGTAAGGCCGGTCCGGATGGTTGCGCGCGATCACATTGGCAAGGATCGTCTTTAGCGCTTCGGCGTCTTGCCGAACCTGCTCCACCAGTTCTGGCGCAGATTGCTCATAGAGCGGCAGTGCGCGCTCCATATCGACCAGCAACCGGATGACCGCTTCAAAATCCTTGGTGTCGAGCGCATCGAACAGTGCTTCGGCATGGGGTGCGGTGGTGAAGTCCGCTTTGCTGAAGAGCGAGCCATAGGTGAAGATATCGGGCTTCAGGGCAATGCTGAAACCGTTCCCCAGCAGCAGGTGTTTTTTCCCGTTGGCTGCCTCAATCGCTTGGTCGAATGTCAGCATGAATCCCCCTCACGCGCTTTCGTAGCTGCGCTCCAGCAGCGGTTTGGCTTTGTCGAAATCGGCCATGGAGCCGATCACCACTTCCAGGTCGCCGGTGCCAAAATGGCCGATGGCACGCACGTCACGTGTGAAGCCCTTTTCGAGCTCAATTGTGTCCGGGTCGATCTTCAGATAGACGAGGATGTTGCGCGTGCGTGTGTGGACCTCGACACAGGCGAAATTCTTGATGCGCTTGAAGGCGAAATAGTTCTTCAGCGTCTTGACCTGCACGTCGTCGCCGAGATTGGTCAGGAACTCGCGCAGCGCCTCGTAACGGTCGGTGAGCTCCTGATCGGCCTGGTCCAGATAGTCAGAGACGGTCTTGGACCGCCCGCGCGAGCTACCAGAAGCCGGGAGCGCGGCGGTGCCGTTGACAGTGGGGGCGGAGACAGCATTGACCTGTTCCAGCAACAGGAGATCGTCGCCAAACCGCATATAGCGGATCAGTTCGATATTGTGATTCATCTGCTTGATGGCGTGCTCGTCGTACTTACTGAACCGGGTTCGCCCGCATTCAGGGTTTCCACGGTCCGCCTCCTCTGCGGGCAGCCGCCGGTCCCCGTCCGGCAGCGCCGAGCGGCAGTATAGCCTTAAAATAAAACCCTTTGCCAACAAGGCTTTAGTTATAGGCACCCAACATGTTGTCCAGGGCCTTTAAACCGTATAGCCCACGCCCAAAACCACTGCTATGGCGGCGACTTCCCAGAAGCGCCGCGATGGCCAGAACTGGTTGCCAGCGACAACGAGTCCGGCGGCAAGGCTGGCAAGAGCGATCAGGAGATCGCCAGCCGTGCAATGCGCAACGGCGAACGCAATTTCCCCCGGTGTGCCGTCGGTCCAAATCGTATAGAGGGGGAGCTGCAAGGTTTCCCACACCAGATTTGCCACTGCGACAAAAACGAGATAGCGGCGGAGCGCATTCAGCCACGCACCGTTCGTGGGCGACGAAGTGTATTGATGTGTATCAGCAGTCATCGTGTGGTCCGCTTTGGGGATTGGCTTGCCCAATAATGCAGCTCAACGGTCACATGGCGGTCAGGTCACACGGCGCCGGAATAACCAAGTGCCGGTCGACAGGGTAGCTGCTGCGATCAGCGCCATGGGCCAGGTATGACGGACGATGACCTCAACAGGTAGACTTTTCAAAAACACACCTTTGCAGATGACGATGAAATGGGTGATCGGGTTGGTTTCAGTCAGCCATTGCAGCCAGTCAGGCATGTTTTCCACCGGCGTGGCGTAGCCCGACAGCAGCACGGCTGGCATCATGTAGATGAAGAGTCCGATTACCGCCTGTTGCTGTGTCGCAGCGATCGAAGAAATGAACAGGCCGATACCGATGATGGCGGCGAGATAGATGGTCATGCTGAAGTAAAGCAACGGAAGCGAGCCTCTCACGGGTACGTCCAGCACGAGCCATCCAAGCGCCAGCATTGCGGTTGCGCTGGCGAGCGCGATGAGGAGCGCCGGTACTGTCTTGCCAGCCAATATCTCGATGGGCCGAAGAGGCGACACCAGGAGCTGTTCGAAGGTGCCGAGCTCACGCTCGCGTGCGACGGCGAGCGATGAAACCATGAAGCCGACGACGGCCGTTAAAACGGCGAACAGGGCGGGAACCGCGGACCAAAGAGGTTCGAAGTTGGGGTTGAACCAAGCCCTGGCGATGACGATAGCTGGCGGGCCCGTGCCTCCGCGTTCGGCGAACTCACTGTTAAGCCTTTCGATAATACGCGTCGTGTAGCCCAAAAGGATTTGTGCCGCGTTCGATCGCCGGCCGTCCAGCAGCAGTTGAACCGTGGCAGGTTCTCCAGCAGCGATCCGGCGGGAAAAGTCCGATCGGATGTAGATCGCCAAGATCACGTCCTGGGACTCTATGGCCGGCGCAATCTCGGAAACCCCCTTCAGGTAAAGGAGCCGGTCGAAGGTTGTGGACCCTTCAAAGCGGCTGATAAGTTCCCGCGACTCCAGACCGATGTCCTCGTTGAGGATTGCCATCGACACGTTCTTGACTTCCTGGGTAATGGCAAATGCATAGATCAGCAGCAGGAAGGGGGGCGAAAACAAGACGACCCAACGGGTATGCGGATCTCGAGCGCTTGCCAGCAACTCTTTGACGATTAGTGCGAGGGTGCGTCGCCACATGACTTATTCGAGCCTTGTTCGCGTTTTGGCCGCCGTAAGCGCGAAAAATACCGCGGCAATGACGAATAGACCCACTAGATCGGGCAAGATCACGCTCCAGATATCGCCAGCGAGGAATAGTGTCTGCAGGGTTGAGACGAAGTAGCGCGCTGGCACGGCATAGCTGATCAGTTGCAGCGGCCATGGCATGCTGTCGATCTCGAACACGAAGTTCGAGAAGTAGAAGGCCGGTAGAAAGGCGGACAGGATGGAGGCTTGCGCGGCCACAAGCTGATTGCGGGTCACCGTGGAGATCAGCAACCCTTGGCCGAGGGCTGCCCACATGAAAAGAGCCGAAACAAGCCCGAGAAGCAGAAACGAGCCGCGAAACGGCACTCCAAACAAGAGCACGGCCGTGGCGGTCGACAGCGCCATCGAGCCCAAGCCGAGAAGGAAGTAGGGCACGAGCTTGCCAACGAGAAGCTCAACGATGCCGATTGGCGTCGCAAGCAAAGCCTCCATGGTGCCGCGCTCCCACTCGCGGGCGACCACGAGAGCCGTCAACAGCGCGCCGATCAGCGTCAGGATGATGGCGACCGATCCAGGCACCAGATAGTTGCGGCTGGAAATTTCCGGGTTGAACCACACCAGCGGCTCAAGTTCCACCGCCGTCGGCAGAAGGTGCGGTCCCCGGCTGATTGATTCTTGTTCCAGCCAATTTGCCCAGAGCAACTGGATATAGTTGCGTACCAAGTCGGCCGTGTTTGGATCACTGCCGTCGACGATCACCTGGATCGGCGCGGTCTCGCCACGGTAGGCCTGTTCAGCAAAGCTCGCCGGCAGCGTGACGATGCCGTGTAAGTCACCGGCGACCAGATCTTGCTCGAACGACCTGCGGTCCCGGGCTGTTTGGATTCTGAAATAGGGTGAATTGGAGAGCGCTGCCGTGAAGCTGCCAGCTTCGGGCGTGGGTTGCTCAACCACCAAACCTATCGTGAAGAAACGCGGGTCGAAGGTGACGCCATAGCCGAACAGAAAAATCAGGATAAGCGGCAGCACGGCCGCGACGAGGATGCTGCTTGGATCGCGCACCACTTGGCGGGTCTCCTTGCGAATCAGTCCCGCGACACGCAGGCGCTTCGCCTTGTTCCAGATCAGAACCTCTCTCATGCCGCTGCCTTCCGGTCATCATCCTCGACCAGGGCGATGAAAGCGTCTTCGAGGGTCGGCTCAGGATGATCAGCCGAGCGAACGCGGTCTTTAAGGTCATCAGGCGCGCCGGTGGCGATCATGCGACCGCGGTAGATCAGCGCCATGCGATCGCAATACTCCGCCTCGTCGAGAAAGTGAGTCGTCACCATCACTGTGACGCCGTTCGCAACCATCGCATTGATATGCGACCAAAACTCGCGCCGGGTCCGGGGGTCGACTCCCGACGTGGGTTCGTCGAGAAACAGTACGTCGGGGTCGTGCATGACAGCGCAGGCAAGCGCCAGCCGCTGTTTGAAGCCGAGCGGCAGAGTGATGGCGTTGGCGTCGAGATGTGGGTCCAGTGCAAATGTTTCGACCATACGCTCGATTGCATCCTGGCGCCGTTGGCCGCCAAGACCGTAAACCCCGGCAAAGAAATCCAGGTTTTGGCTTACGCTCAAGTCGCCATAGAGCGAGAACTTCTGAGCCATGTAGCCGAGCCGAGCCCGCGCCTTGCTCGGCGCCCTGGCAAGATCGAGCCCCACAACCCTTGCTGTGCCGGAGGACGGGCGCAGTAAGCCGCATAGCATCTTGAAGGTGGTGGATTTGCCGGCACCGTTCGGTCCGATCAAGCCGAAAATCTCGCCCCGGGCCACCTGGAAATTGATCCGGTCGGCGGCCGTAAACGTTCCGAAGCGCCGCGTGAGCTCCTGAGCTTCGACGACCACACCCGCATCATGCCGTTTGGCGCCTCTGCCGCCCCCGAAGGGCGAACGGCCTTTAAGCCCACCACCGAGCAGGGTCATGAAAGCATCTTCGAAGCGGGGCGAGACCGTAGCAACTGTCGCCTCAGGTCCGGCTTCGATGTCGGCAGCCGCTGGCGGATCGGCATCCTGGGCAAGAACGAGCCGCACATTGCGCCCCTGAATGACGCCATCGATCACGGCCGGTTGGTCAAGAGCGCGCGCAAGCATAGCGCGCCGGTCGATGCCTATGTTTTGCACGACGAAAGTGCGTCCTTCGACAGTGCGTGTCAGTTCATGTGGGGGGCCCTGGTAGAGCAGCTTGCCTTCGCTCAGCAGAAGGACCGCCGCGCAGCGTTCCGCCTCGTCAAGATAGGCGGTGCTCCATATGACGCCGATGCCTTGATCGACGAGCTCGTAAACCATGTGCCAGAGCTCGCGTCGCGAAATGGGATCGACGCCGACGCTCGGCTCGTCGAGCAAGAGGAGCCGAGGTCGCTTGATGAGCGCGCAGGCCAGCCCCAGCTTCTGCTTCATACCACCAGAAAGTGCGCCCGCCAGCCGATTGGTGAAAGGCGCAAGTCCGGTAAAGGACAAGAGCCTTTCAAAGTTTTGTTTCCGCTCGGTACCCACGACGGTACGCAAATCGGCGTAAAGCTCCAGATTCTCGATGACCGAAAGGTCTTCATAGAGCCCGAAGCGTTGCGGCATGTAGGCGACCACGCGACGCAGCGCAGTGGGGTCTCTGGTCGGGTTGAGGCCGCAAACCGTGAGTTCGCCGTCATTGGGCAAAAGCAGACCGGCGATTAGACGCAACAGGGTTGTCTTTCCGGCGCCGTCTGGCCCGACCAGACCAGTGACCCGGCCCGCTTCGATCCGCGTCGTGACGGCATCTAGCGCGGCTGTATCAGAGTCGTCGAAGCGCTTTGTGATGCCATCAATTTGGACGAGGTACTCGCTCACCGTCTAACCCCTATTCTCACACCTTGAGGACGACAGTGACCGGCATGCCCTGTTTGAGACCATTGTCCGAGTTTTCGACAATCACACGCAGGCGATAGACAAGACTGGTTCTCAGTTCACGCGTCTCTACCGTCTTCGGCGTGAACTCGGCCACGGGGGAGATGAAGCCGATCCGACCTTCATAGGTACCGCCCGAGTCGGTATGCACCTCGGCCGGCATGCCCGCGTGAATGCGGCCTAGATCGGGTTCGTCGACATAGGTCCGCACCCATACGGGTGATGTCAGGGTCAGCGTGTAAATCGTCTCGCCGGCCGCTACGATTGCGCCGGGCTCTCGCACGCGGGTCAGGATGATCCCATCATTCGGGGCTGTGAGCGTTGCATCGGCAAGGCGCCGCTCCGCAAGACTGAGGGCCGCCCGATCGGCGGAGAGTTGGGCCCGCGCTTGGTCGATGTCTTCCTGACGCGGTCCGGTCACTGCTAATTCGAGGGCTTCCTTGGCCGCACTGAGTTGCGCTCGCGCCTCGTCAAGGCGCGCTTGCGCCTCATCATGAACCTGATGAGATGCGACGTTGCGCGCGGCTAGCTTCTCCTGACGGTCCAGCGTCGCTCTGGCGAGCTGCAGCGCCGCTTCGCGTTGCCGAACGAGTGCGCGCGCCTGCTCGACTTCTTCTGGACGTGTGCCTGTTTCCAGTTCGGCGAGTGCGGCCTCTTGGCCTTGGACGCGAGCGCGCGCAAGACGAAGCTCATCTTCGAAGTCTTCGCTCTCCAGCGATGCGACTGTCTGTCGCGCCTCGACGGCATCACCTTCCTCGGCCGTCATCGTGGCCAGGCGCCCGGGCACTTTGAAGGCGAGGTTGACTTGGCGAACATCAACGTTGCCAAGCAGTACCAAGTGTCCACTGTTTTCGTGCGGGTCGCCGTAGTACTTCCAGCTAACCGCTGCCGCGCCCGCCACAACGACGATCGCCGAAACCATTAAGGCCGCGCGCTGCCAACGTTTCATAGGTCCCCTCCGCTTCAATCGAGCACTGCCTGGGTCGCAAGGAGCCCCACGAGCTCCATGCGGACGAGGTCGTCTACAACTGACATTCCCCAAGTGGCGTACCGGTTGACTTGAAGATCGCCTGAACCTGGCCGCTGGACAAGCATTTTCCGTCCTGAGCGGTGCCTGCGGTCGAGCGGGCTGCTGGAAACAGGGCGGATCAGAGCGCGAAGCCGCCGTGATCTGGCTTGACGGTGGTGTTTTTCAGCGCAGCGGGCAGACCTGTCCTGCCGCTTTCGTTCAGTTTGGGCGTGGATCGCTGTCATGCGCATGACGGAGGCGCTCGAAGGCGGCGGATGGCGGCGAGGATGGCGCGCACCATCGGGCCGGTGACGGCCACCTCGGCCAGTTGGAAGGTGATGGCGCGGGCGTGACGGACGACACGCGCCCCGATCTTGATCAGCTTCAGTTGCAGGCTGGTCAGTGACCAGTCCGCCATGGCTTCGGGCAGTTCGATGCAGCGCAGGAAGGTGGCCAGGTTGTAGGCCAGCGCGTGGAGTTGCAGCCGCACCTCGTTGTCGCGGAACTTCCGGCATGACAGCCGCGTCCAGCGGAAGGCGTATTTGCCTTCCTTGATGTGCTGCTCGGCGGTGCCGCGCTGGTTGTAGAACCGCACGATCCAGTCCGGGTCCATGGGCATGTTGGTGACGATGAAGCCGACACGCGGGAACAACTCGCCCGGGTGCCATTCGATCTTGGCGACCACTCGGCGCGGCTTGTCCCAGGACGCCGCCTGATACTCGAAGTCCTCGAAGAACCGTTTGACCTTGGTCAGGGAAGGCCGCCCCACGGGCCGTTTCAGCCGATGCGCGATCTTCTCGCGCAGGACGTTGTTCGCAGGCAGCCGGATGGTGTAGAAGAACCGGGCTTCTTCCAGCCGCTCATAGATCGCCGGGATCGCGTAGGCGGCATCGGCCCGGAAGAACCGCAGGATGTCCCGCGTGGCATACCGGGCGATCACCGGATCGAGGACGTCCCGCCAGCCGTCTGCGCTGTGGACGTTGCCATTGCGAAGGGCGCAGCGTTCCAGCATGCCGAACTGGTTGAACAGAAAGTTCGGGTGATAGCAGGTGCAATCGAAATGCCCGTTCCAGGCGGCACCTTCCTGGTCGCCATGGGTCGGGCTGACCGAGCTATCCATGTCCAGCACGATGTACTTCAGCCCATTGCGGTCATGAAACCGGTCGATCCATTGCCCGTTCAGGTCGGCCAGCGCGGCACGGTTCTCGGCCAGAGCGAGTGTCTCGGTCTCGAACCGCCCCATCTGTGAGGCCGAGGCCGCCTGCGCATCGACAGCCCTTCCACCCACGACCTGGCGCATGACCGGATCGAGGGCCAGGCGGTCGGCGTCGTTTACATCCTCGTACCCAGCCAGTCGCCCGAACACCGACTGCCGGAAAAGCCCGTCAAGCCGATGGATCGTGTTCTTGCCGCGTCGGGTGTCGCGCAATGCTGTTGCCGCCAGATCGGACAGCCCAAGCGCGTCATCCAGCTCGCGCATCACCAGAAGGCCACCGTCGGAACTTAGCTGCGTGCCGCGAAATTCAAGCCGTACACGGCGGTCGAAATCCACCCGATCTGCCCGCTGCGAGCTCGCACCCTTTGGGTGATCCATGAAACGCGCCTCTCACGGCCATCAACACTATGATTTATATGCGGAATATCACGAGCAGGACAGCGAAATCAGAGTGTTACTTGGGAAATGCGGGCTGAAATCGCCGGCGATGCAGATCAGTCGCGGCGAGGTCCATTCGACCGATTGCGCCTCCTCCTGGCCGAAGGCTTTCAGGACCAGCATCTCGAAATCGCCGCGATGGGTGACGAGCCAATCTAGGTAGAACAAGCCCTGATTGATCACGTTCACATTGGTGGCACGTTTGTATTCGATGATGACCGGGCAGCCGTTTTCGTCGAGGCCGAGCGTATCCATGCGCCCGCCGTGATCGCGTCCGGTGCTGAACTCGGAGGCTAGGAAGCGCACGCCGAGGAAGGTTTCCAGGTTTTGCTCGATCAACGTTTGGAGCGACTTCTCCAAAGCGGCTGCTGAGCCGTCAATCTCGGCAACCTTGCCAGTGGTGATATGGAAGAGTTTAAGATCGCTCATGTTGCCACCTTCTCGATCAGATCGGGAAAATACGCCGAAAAAGCGGTACGCACCTCTAGCCAAGTTTGTTCGTTATAGGTCTTTTTTGAGTGAACGACATTGAGCACGCGGTACCCCGCCGAACAAAGGGCATCTCTCAGTTTCTTCTCGAGCCCGGCCATTTCATCGCGAACTGGCTTGTGCAAGCGCATTTGCGCTTCTCGGTCCTGGCCCGACGTCTGGCCGATTTCGGGATGGATGGGGCCGTGAGAAACAAGCTGGTAGCTTGTACAGGCCTCAGGTTCGACCCCGTTCTCCGTAAGCAACCGGCGCAAGCTGTTTGCGGCCTTGGAAAACCCTAAATGTTGGCCCATCCGCGTATAGGGAGTCGTGGCATAGGGGCTGCTGCTATCGCCTGTCCTGCCCACATAGAGCATTTCGCCATCGGGAGTTTCGACGCGCCAAACGTAGAGCCAGAATCCACGAGAGAGCATGCCGCCGGGCAGAACAAGGCTGTAGGTTTCCGCTCTCATAAATCACCTCGGAAGGCGCGTTGAGAGAGGGCGGCAAACATATCCTCAGCTTCTTGATGAGCGTTCACCATCTGAGTTCGAGATGAGTCAAATTTCTCGACGATGGCAACAAATGCGCGTTGGGCCTTTTCCCTGGGGGCAAAGATCGGAACTGCCCCAAGGTTCTCCATATCCAAGCGTTTGGTTCCGTGCGCGGCGGTTGAGACGCGTCCTAGAATTTGGTTGTGCTGAACTTTCAGACACCAGAATCCAAAAACCGGATCAATTGCGTCGTCGAAACGAATTGCCTTCATGTCTTGATTGATTGCGACTTCCCGCCCTGTGAGCGCCATGGGTACGGTGTGAGCGAGGATCATACCCCTGACGACGATTAGAGGGGTTCCAATGGGGATTTTCTTGAGGCTAGTTTTCTCGAAAACTTCGAGAGACACATGATCCTCGGCATCGTGAATAACGTCGACTTTCATGTCTTTTGGAGAGACCCAAGGAAAATCTCCGTCCCAATAGGCCGGGTTCGATTTGCTCGGGGTAGCACCTGAAACAAAGTGAGCGCACTTGTCCAAAGGCTTCTGGTCAAAGCCGTTCGGATTGGTAACGGGATTGCCGAACATATCCAGGAAGGTGGATTTGAGGAGGTCGTCGGCGAGTGTCAGGGCCTGCTCGCGCTTGCGGCGGATGGCGTCCGCCTTGTCCAAAATCGACGCAATCCGGCGTTGTTCCTCCACGTCCTCGGGCAGTCGGATCGGAAGCTGTTTGACAATCGAGGTGTTTAGGTTTTTTACAACTGCACCAGCAGCTTGCTTGGCGAATAACCTCTTAAATGTTGGCGATGCTAGTAAGTAATAAAAATAATCAAAATCAATGTCATTTTTATTGCGAGGACTTAGAACAAGCCATCCATCGTGTATGCAGCCTTCAACCTGATTGATATACGGGCGGCCAAAACTCATCGAATTCGTCAAAAGAAAATCGCCCGGATAAACCATCCTGGATTTTTTTAATCCAGTCGTTTTTATTTTTTTCTTGGTAGAAGTTATGTATTTGGATCCCTCTGCGGCATCGCCAATCATTATCCAGTTAATTCCACCCGGATCATCAGTAATGTAATTGTCGATTGGACGCGGGGAGCCGCCCCGAGCAACTTCGAAAACATCCTCGATCTGACATTCTTGCCAATTACTCATCCGAGCATCTCCTCCAGCTCGGCAAGATCGCTAGTAATGTCATCGTTGAGCGTCTTCATCCGCTCCAGGATCAGCGCTGAATGACGGATGCACATTCCCACGGAGAATGAACTCGGCGCGTCGAGAGAGATGTAATACCCGGTGATCATTCGACTGAAGACGTCGATGGCGACGGTGAGCCACGGACGGCCGATCGGCAAACGGGTATCGTCATCGACCAGGATGATGTCCAGCTTCGTGTGGTCGATCTGAACGGTTTCCAGCGGGAAGTTCCCGTCCGGAAACTCACCCTTTACTGCGGCGAATTGGTCGCGGGCGGCCTTGGCGCCTTGACGGCGTTTGACCCGCTCGCTTTCTTTAACCGCCTTTATGCGAGCGCGGATCGTGTTCGGGTGCGGTGCTTTCAATCGGGCCGCCTTGCATCGGCGAACGACCTCGTCGATGGCTTTCTTCGCCGTCACCTTCTGTTTGGTGAGATAGACGTTCTCGATCACGTCCTGGATGATGGTCTCGACCTTTTTTGGCAAACGCCGCTTCCGTTTGCCCCGGCGGTTGGGTGCTAGATCGGATAGCAAACCCCTCGCCTGATAGTCAGCGCACCAGCGGCGCAGTGTCTTCTCGTTGACGCCGATTTCCTCGGCGCGGGCCTTGAAGGCTTCGCCTTTTCCGTGGGTAACATCGAGCAGCGGTTTGATCGCCTCGTATCGTTCTCGCGCCGTATCCAGGTCGCTCTCCGGTATGGCGTCCAGGACCCGGGGCTTGTCGATCACAGATGCTTCTTTGCTTTTGAGCTGTCCGACATTCGCTGATTTGATTTCGCCTGTATCGACGAACTGCACCATGACCTCGTCGAAGCTGGGCTGGGAAGTGATAACGGCGGCACGTCCAAGAAACTGGACTTCGCTGCCGACGTCGAAACTCAGCGGCGTGCTCATCGTTGATTGCCTTCATTCAAATGAATTTCGCTTGCCGGAGTTAGGGGATCGTCCATGCCCGCGGCGACCGTTCCTGTCGCGACCAAATGCCACAGAGCAAATAGCGTCTCCGCACGGTCATCTTCTTGGCGGCATGTCGCATCGAGAAGGCGGGTAACCGTCGTCCGACCTGTTTCACCTAGTGCGGTCAGTAAGCGGTCGCGCGCCCCTGCCGGCGGCTCCGCTTGCTGGTAGGGGACGAGGAATTTGGCGTTCTCCAACCGGGGAATGCGGATCTGCTGTTCCGTCCATACCTCGAACATCCAACCCCGCCTGCGGGCGAAATTCCTGGCGGCATTGAATTTGTCGTCGAGGTCGGCCGTCACGAACTTGGCAGGTTTGATCTCGGCGAGCATCGAGGTGCCGGAACGTCGATGAACCAGGAAGTCCGGTGTGTAGTGGCGATGATTGCCGGCACTGTCCTGGAACGCAATCCGGACGGGCTGCTCTTCGATGTCCGTGACATTGATATCGAAACGCATCAGCGAGATGAAATCCCGCTCGAGAGACGATTCAAATCCAACAGCATCTTTGCCGCGCCCGTATGCGTGGCGACCCGTCAGACTCCGGCTGCTGATGGGAATTTTTCTAACCGGCATCTCTCCTCCTAAATACTATATGTAGTGATTTTTCCGGGCTGCAATCCCCAACATGTATTTTTATACTAAGCCTCGCCTTTTGAGCGCCTCGCGTAATATCTGATCGACCCAGGGGCCGACGTTATGTCCTTCATGTATGGCGGCTGCGCGTGCGGCCGCGCGAACCTCGGGACTGACGCCGTCCAGTTTCCAATAGCGGTTCGTCCCGTAGGCGCAGTGGTCGCCGGCGGGAACGGCGAGTTCATCGATGTGCTTGGATTTGCAGCCGAGGACTTGGCTCAAGGCGCCGCGTGTCGGTAGCGTGTCTTGCCTTTGCAAGAATGCCCTCGCCGCCGCGACTTCGGATGGTGCCGGTTGATAGTTGCCGTCTTGAAGCTCGCTCGACGCTGGCGCCCATAATGCGAAGGGTACCTGCGCAGGGTTTTTCAGGAGCACACGCGACGTGATGCCGACACCTTTGCAAGCGGCGACGAACCGGAACGGCCAATCGCCGAGCAATGCGTAGGCTTGCTGAGTAAGGACATGGCGGCTGTGGGCCGGCAATCGTTCTATCTCTTTGATGCGCGGTATGGCAGATGGTGGTACGTCAGGCGTGCCGAGGTTTCGGCGTGTCCACTCACGTAGCGGGTAGGCAAACCGGCCTGTTGCCAGTAGGCGATAAACGATCCAGAGAATTCGGAAATAGGCGAGCGGATAGACGCGGCCGAACCCACCCAGCTCGCCCCAATCGCCTTGTGCAATGCGGACCAGCTCTTCTTGGGCGCGATGCGTATGGACCTCCGGCGGCTCCGCGCGCCGAAGATCGAAACCGCAATTCCAACAAAGACAAACTGATCCTAGGTGAGGTGATCCGTAGAGCGGTTGAATTGGCGCGGTGCATTCAGGGCATTTATCGATCAGCAGGCGGCTGTGATGGGGGCAGCTGGTGACGAATGCCAATCGGTGCACCGAGCGGAGGTGTGACACAGCGTCATCCTGTAGGCATGCGGGGCAGGCCTGTTGACCGAACGACTTCGACTTTTGATGCACGCCGGCGGCGGGCAGCCAAAGCAGCTTGTTGCGGCCGTCGTCTTCTCCATACAACCGGCCGGACCAGGCTTTCAGCGTCCGCTTGAGCAAGTCACCTCGCTCGATACCCGTGTGGGCCGATAAACCGGCGATCAGGTCTTCGCAGGCGAGCCTGTCCAGATCGGCTCGATGCATCCGTCCGCCGGGTAGTGCGATGCGATACAGCTCGCCAGGTTCCAGCCCGTTGGCCCAAGCCAGGCGCGAGAACCAAGACGAGAACGTCTCATCATCGACCGGTCGCGGTCGGAATGGCCAGGGGCCGTTCAATGTGGTTAAGCCGCAAACATGGGCGGCAGCCTTTGCCCAAGTCAGGACAATTTAAAGCGGCGGGTATTTAGTGATGCGAAGGTTCGTGTGCAAGGGAAATTTGGAACGGGCTTATCTGAAGAATCAGACGTCTGCTTTCTCGAATAGGAGTTATTGCGACGACTTTGGTGTGGTGTCCGCTTTTTGCCGGAAGTGGATGAAATCACCAGCAAGAGGATTAAGTTTTCGGCGGAACTGCCAATCTGGCGGATGCCGCTTCGGCGATCGGCTTCAGCGCGTCGTCGGGAAACGGATAGACGGAACTGACGTTGATCTCACATAGAACGAACGTGTCGGCGCCCGCCGCATCTTTCGGGCCGTAAAGAAAATCGGCATCCCAGATGATCGGGAGATCATGCGGTTGGAGGTCAAGGCGGCGGCACAGTTCGGGCAGCCAGTCCGTTTCCAGCATCGTCTTCAGCGGCTGAAAATCCGGTCGCGTCGGCGGGAAATAGAGGCGCTCGCCCGGGTCCGGCACCGCCGGATGCAGCGCGTTGATCAGTTGTTCGCCGAACCCCGCGACACGGTCGTGGACCATGTAACAGCGCACCATGCCGTCGGCCAGGCGCGCCTGATAGGGCTGGTCGATCATTCCGTCTCCGTCTTCGAAATAGGACGCGCAGATGGCATATAGCTCCTCGGGCGCCATTTCCTCCTCGGTGCTGCCCCGCTTGGCGTGGCGCACGTGGAGCCGGGAGGTTAGCGTAACGGTGGCGGCGGGATCTGCGGGCGCCACCCGCCAGACGCCATTGCCGCCGTTCCCGCGCACTCGTTTCAAGACGACCGCGCCGTGCCGGCTCAGGCGCTCCGGCAGTTCCGCCTGCATCTGTTCAAGGGAAGTGTAATGGCGCGTGTCGCAGCCCCAGGGCATGGAGCGGGTCTGATAGAGGATTGCCTTGGTGCCCATCTTTCGAATGACGTCGGGATGGGCGCTGACGAATACCCCCCGTTCGGCGATGTCCGACAATAATCCGTTAAGCAGCGCTCGATTTTGCTCTCCTTCAACCGGATTGACCCAGACCAAGACGCCGTCTACGCCCAGAAGTTGGTCGCGGGCATCGTCGATGAATTGATCCGCATAGGGTGCCGCTTCAACGTCCAAACCCGTCGCACGTAACGCCGCCGCAGTTTCAGCGAACCGCGTATCTTCCAGGACAACGTTCCGAGATCCCTCCGGGGCGGGAAACAGGATGGCGACGCGCTTCCGCATGTTCGGCTTTCCTCAAAGGTACGCGGCAACAGGTCATCAGAAACAGGCGAACTCGGCCTTCTGATAGGTCCAGCTGGCGTTCCGTCCACTGAGATTATCGAAGTTCACAAGTCCGGAATAGGCGGATTGGTCGTAGGACTTGACCGCCGAATCCAAGTCGACGCCGGCGCCCACCGCTTTGCACATGTAGTCCCATATGTTGGAGAGATAGCGGTAGGTCGGCCCCTCGAAAATGGCGAGTGGTCCGGGCCGGCCATGGCCCGGGACGAACAGATAGTCCTTGAACCGACGCAAGCCGTCGAAGGTATCGATCCATTCCTTCGGCTGACTGACATCCAGGACTGCCAGCAACCGTTCTCCATACAGAACGTCGCCGGCCAGAAGGACCTTGTCGGAGGGAACATCGGCGATCAGCGAGTTGGGCGTGTGGTTCCCACCTGCCGGCAGAATGCGCAAGGTGATTCCACCGCCGAGGTCGAGCGTCCGGGAGCTTGTTACTTTTTGTACAGGCGCTATTGGTGCGGGGACCGCACCGTCCTTGAGACCCAGGGCCTGAGCGCTGAACATGGCGAACATGCCACCCATGCCTTCCATGCGGGCCAGTTCCTCTGGCGTCGCCATGATCTCCGCGCCGATGGCATGGAACGCATCGTTGCCGAAATATCGATGCGGCTGCGAGTTGGAATTGATCGCGTAGCGGATCGGCAGCGCAGTCACGCGTTTGATATGAGCGATCATCTCATCGCCCATTTCCCGCGTGTAGCCCGTGTCGAACACGGCGACGGCATCCGTGCCGACGACGAAGGCGAGGTTCATGCGGTAGCCTTGGTTTTGCGTGTTGGGGCCGTCGAGGGGGCCGATCCAGGCATAGACGTTTTCCGAAACGCGTTCCGGGGGCGGCAGGATGTCAGCGGCCTGCGCCGATACAGCGCCGCTCGTTAGGATGGCAAGGACCGCCAGCGCAAAGCATTTGATAGACGCTGTATTCACACACTTCCTCCGCAACTCGATTGGTGCCCATTATTCGTTGTTGGCGTTCGGCTTCGTCTTGGGGGTTCCAGGTCAATCGTCCGCTGTAGAAGCAGCTGGAGTGGCTTCACTCTCCAATCGCCCGTCGCGTAGGCGGACGATGCGGTCGAAGCGATTGAACACCTTCTCGTCGTGCGTCACCACGATGATCGCTGCCTGACGCTCGCGTGCGACCCGGTGCAACAGGTCCATGACGATGGCGGCGCGTTCGGAATCCAGTGCCGCCGTGGGTTCGTCGGCCAGGATAATGCGAGGTTCGTTGGCCAGGGCCCTGGCAATTGCCACACGCTGCGCCTCGCCGCCGGAGAGATTCGCGGGCATGGCGTCGCGCCGCTTTCCGATATCCAGGTATTCCAGCAATTCCTCTGCTCGCCCTCGGGCCGTATCTCGTTCTGCGCCGATAAGATCGAGAACGACCGCGACGTTGTCTACGGCATTGAGGAAGGGCAGCAGATTATGCCACTGGAAAATGAAACCGATCTTGTCGAGGCGGAGGCGGCGCAGGTCTCCGCGCAGCCAACGGCCGTCATAGACCAAGTCGCCGTCGAGATGCATCGATCCGCTGCTTGGTTCCAGAATACAGCCGATCACGTTGAGCAGCGTACTTTTTCCTGATCCGCTCGGTCCGACGAGACCGATCAGTTCGCCGGGAGCGACGTTCAAATCGATCTCGCGGAGCGCGTCTACACGTGTGTCGCCTTCTCCGAAATGCTTCGACACTTGGTGGAGCTCGACAAGCGGTGGGACGGCTTGATCCATCGTCAGCCCGCCAGTGCCGTCGCGGGGTCGATCTTCAGGGCATACCGCACGCTGATCGTGCTTGCCAGCAAGCAGACCAAAACGACGATGCCTGCCAGGGCGAGCCCGTCGGGCAGCAACAGGACGACGCGCCGAGGGAAAAAATCGACGATGAGATTGACCATCGTGGCGCCAAACAGAAGGCCGACCAAACCCATCGCCAGAGCCTGCTGGATGATCATCCCGACGATGCGCCGGTCCGGGGCGCCGATCAGCTTAAGCGTCGCGATCTCGCGCCTTTTGTCCAGCGTCATCGTGTAGACGATGAGCGAAATGATCACCGTCGACACCAGCATCAGGATGACTGTGAACAGGCCGATCTGGCGGGCGGCCCGCTCGACCACGGAGCGCGTCAGGACATCTTCCTGTTCCGCCTCGGTCAATGCCGCCAGGTGCTTCCAACGCTTTACCGTTGTCGCGACCTCATCCGCCGGGACATTGGCGTGAACGCGTGCCACAACGGCGTTCACCGTGTCTGTGCTTCCCGTTCCGGTGCCGCGGGCAATTTCTCGGCGTGCCGCCGGCGGGGCGAGTTCGAACTGTAATTCCTGGGAGTCCAGCAAGGTAATGAAAGCGGCAGGATCGCCACCTGAACTGACCAAGTTTTCGGTCAGTCCGACAACGGTGAAGCTGTTGCGGCCGAGTTGTATGCGCTCGCCCAGACCAATGCCTGCACGGCGGTCCAAGACAAGTTCGTAGTGACTACGTGCTATGTTCCGGCCAGCGGCAATCGCCGCCGGTCCGCCGGGACGGCCGAGCTCATACCCGACCAAGTACAAACGAACCTTTTTCCCTGCGTGGAATCCCTCGACCGATTGGTAAGTGAGACTTCCGGCCGCCTCGACGCCATGCATTCGTGCCACGGCCTCGCGCGTGTCACCCGGAATCCGCGATGATGCTGCGAACGGTCCTCTAGATCCGGCTTCCACGACCCATAAGTCAGCGCCCGCGGCTCTGGCCATGGTCGCGCCTTCGACCACAATCCCGCGGTAGATGCCGACCATGGACTGCACAACGCCCAACAACAGTCCAAGCCCAATACAGGTCAGCAGAAAACGGCTGAAATTGTGCCATAGATCACGGGCGGCTAGGTTCATGGCGTGGCCGCCTTGGAAATCTGGGCTGCACGTCCCTCGCGGAATTTCGTTCTTGGATTGATCACCACTTCGGCGCCGGCTGGCAAGCCGTCGGTTAGCACTACCCGGCCATCGAGCAAGCGATGGCTAAAAGTGACCCGCTGGCGGCGCAGTGCGCCGTCAATCACGGTCCATACGATCCCGTGTACTCCATCGAACCGGTCGATGGCCGTCTCCGGCACCGGCATGGCGGTCTCGAGCCGTGTCACCGTGATGTAGACCTCGGCTTGTTCCCCCAGGAAGACGTTGGGGGGGCACTGGTCGCACTTCAGGTAGACGCGGCGTTCCTCGGTGACGCGATCGCTTTCGATTTCGATACGGTCGACATGCGCTGTGAATACTTGGCGCGGCAGAGACCGCAGGCGAACTTCCGCAGGCTGCCCGAGTTTCAGGTCGCCAGCCTGGGATTCGTCGACGAAGGCTCGGGTCCAAACAGAATTTGGGTCGATCAGCGAGAAGATGGCTTCACCCGGCGCGACAACGGCGCCCAATTCCATGCGCCTGCCTATTACCAGCGCGTCGTAGGGTGCCGACAGAACGTGGTTGCCAAGCACTGCGGTCTCGAGTTGAACCTGCGCTTCCGCGTCCTTGATGGCTGCTTCCGCAACGGTTGCGTCGCTCTGGGCGACGGCCAATTCGGCGGCGGCGACATCCGCGGCGGCACGAGCGTCCTCGGCAGCCTCCTTCGAGGTCGTGCCGCTGCCGACCAATGCCTGGCGCCGTTCCTTTATGCTGCGTTTCTGTACCAAGGTGGCTTCAGCACTTCGTACCCGAGCCAGGGCGCGCTCTAGATTGGCTTTGGCTTGGGCGAGTGCGGCTTCTGCTTTCGCAACACGAGCCTTCGCTTCCGCATCGGCGAGCCGGGCAAGAATGGTGCCGCGTTCGACCCGGTCGCCGTGATCTGCGTTGATTTCAACCAGAGCGCCGCCCGCTTCGAAACCGATGTGCGAGATGATCCGCGCTTCAACGGTCCCGAGGCCGAAGACCTGAACGGGGACGTCTTGCTCTATGGCGGCCACGGCAACGGTGAATGGACGGGAGCGGATATAGGCGGCCGTTGCCGCACCTATTGCGACCAGCGCGAGAACGACCAAACCTAATTTGAGAGCACGTTTCATGATGATTCCTGAATGGCTGCGGGTCTTGGCCCTTCGCGATTTACGCGCGTAGATATTCCACGATTGGTCGTAAGGCACATTGATCGACGTCAAGATCAGTCTCTTGATTATACGCTGCCCAACGTGATTCCGGCGACGACGATATAGCGGGCCGTTTTCGCGAAGGCGACGATTGCGAGAAAACTCCAGAACGGCTCCCGCAGCACGCCCGCCGCCAGGGTCAGCGGATCGCCGATGAACGGCATCCAGCTCAAGAGCAGGCTCCACCGTCCATATCGGTGATACCAGCCGACGGCCTTGTCCAACTGCTGCGGCTTGGCCGGGAACCATTTGCGGTCCCGGAAGTGTTCGACCCAGCGCCCGAGCGCCCAGTTGACGACGGCGCCGAGGGTGTTGCCAAGACTCGCCACGGCAATCAGCAGGCCGATGCTGTAATCGCCCGACAGGATCAAGCCGGCGAGGCCGATCTCCGATTGGGCGGGCAGGATCGTCGCCGCCAGGAAGGCGACCAGGAACAGCCCGCCGTAGGCCGCAAGGTCACCGGCCATGGGGCCACATGTAGTGCAGGTCGTCGATGACGTAGGCGTGGGCGTGGCGGTGATCGCCTCGGTGGTCGCCCTCGGCCAGATGCGGATGGCCGTCGGGCAGGTCGGGATGGTCGTGCTCGACGACTTCCCGGTCGGTCCTGGGCCACAACAGGGCCGCCCCGACGACGCCGGCGAAGGCGACACCGGCCAAGACCGAGGCGCTGACCGGCAGGCCGAACGCGGCACCCACCCATCCCGCCAGGGGATAGGTGATCAGCCAGCAGGCATGGGACAGGGCGAACTGCGCTGCGAACACCGCCGGGCGGTCCTCAGGATGCGTGGAGCGCCGGAGCAACCGTCCGGACGGCGTGAGGGCCAGGGAGTATCCGCCGCCGAGGACAAACCACAGGCCGAGCAAAAGTTCGAAGTCTCCTGCCATCGAGGCCAAGCCAGTGCCGGCGGCCAGGACCGCAACGCCGGTCAGCATCGCCAATCGGTCCGGCGCGCGGGCCAGCAGGCGCGGCAGGGCAAGTGCGACCAGCATGGACCCGCCGCCGAACGACGCCAGGGCCAGGGCCGTCTGCTGCTCCGTCAGCCCGAACCGGGACTGCACGAAAACGACAGTGTTGACGATCACGAAGGCACCGCCCGCGGCAACCGCGAGGTTGACCGCCATCAGCCCGCGCAGCCGGGGCGTGGCGAAGAAAATCCGCGTTCCCCGGAACAGGCGGTCGCGGAAGCTGCGGAGTTGAGCCGTCTTCGGCGACGGCAGGGAAACCGACAGGACGAAAAGCGCGGAAGCGACGAAACCCAAGGCCGTCCCGACGAAGAGATCGTGGAAGGTCATCACGGTAAGCAGCGCGCCCGCGATCGCCGGGCTGAGCAGGTTTTCCAGATCATAAGCCAGACGCGATAGGGACAGTGCCTTGGTGTACTCGCCTTCGTCCGGCAGGACGTCCGGAATGGTGGCCTGGAAGGTCGGGGTGAAGGCCGCCGAGGCCGCCTGCAGGAAAAAGATCAACAGGTAGATCTGCCAGGTCTGGGTCACGAAAGGCAGCATCAGTGCGATGCCCGTGCGCACGGCATCGAGCGACACCAGGAACGCCCGCCGGGGCAGCAGGCCCGCGAGCGCGCCCGCAATGGGCGACAGCCCCACATAGGCGGCCATCTTGATGAATAACGCCGTGCCCAGGACTGCACCCGCCTTGTCGCCCGCGATATTGAAAGCCAGCAGGGCCAGCGCAACCGTGCCCAGCCCGGTCCCAACAAGCGAGATCACCTGGGCGAGGAAAAGGTTGCGATAGGTTCTGTTGGCAAGGACGCCCAGCATGGCCGCGCCCGTTCGATCCGTAACTAGAGGTATTTGGCGATCGCCTTGAAATCGGCGATCTCCTGGCGCTGGTCGGCGTCCATGGGGCCGACGACGGTGTCCAGGCAGTGGTCCAGGTGGTCTTCGATCAGCGTGGTCTTTGCATTCGCCACTGCGCTCTCGACCGCATGAAGTTGTTGCGCAACGTCCAGGCACGGCCGCCCGGCCTCGATCATTTCAATGACCTTGCGAAGGTGGCCGTGCGCCCGTTTCAGGCGGTTGATCACAACCGGGTGACTTTGATGTCTGTGCGTTCCGTCCATGCTTGATCCTATCCCCCTGGATAGGTTATGGTCAAGCCAATGATGTACCGCTAACGATGCAAACCGCAGATAGGGCCACAATGATCAGAACACTCGCCGGGGCGGCCTTGGGCGCCCTTTTCCTTTGCCTCGCAAGCATTGATGCCGCGCAGGCCCACGCCGTCGCCCAGGGCGACAAGGGCTATATCCTCGAAGTCTCGGGTGTTTTGCTCCTGCCGTTTTCGTACCTGGGCGCCAAGCACATGGTGACGGGCTACGACCACATTCTGTTCCTGTTCGGGGTGATCTTCTTCCTCTACCGGATGAAGCACATCGCCATCTACGTCAGCCTGTTCGCGCTCGGCCATTCGACGACCATGCTGCTCGGCGTGCTGTTCGACTTCGGCATCAACAGCTACATCATCGACGCCATCATCGGTTTTTCCATCGTCTACAAGGCGCTCGACAACTTGGGCGCCTATCAGCGCTGGTTCGGCTTCCAGCCCAACACCAAATGGGCGACCCTGATCTTCGGGTTCTGCCATGGCTTCGGTCTGGCTTCGAAGATCATCGACTATGACATTGCCGAAGACGGCCTGATCCCCAATCTGTTGGCCTTCAACGTCGGCGTCGAACTGGGCCAGCTGACGGCGCTCGCTGCGATCCTCGTGCTGATGGGTTGGTGGCGGCGCACCGACAGCTTCATCCGCCGCGCCTATACGGTGAACGTCGCGATGATGAGCGCCGGGTTCATTCTCATCGGCTACCAGCTCACCGGTTACTTCGTTTCCTAATCCCGAAAGGTCAATCCATGTTCAATTCCGAAATCCCTTCTCAGAGCGAATTGCCGACGACCGGCAGGCTTCTGCGTTCGACGTTCTATGCCCTGGTTTCGGCGGCCGTCATTCTGGTCACGATCGTCCTGCCCGCCGAATATGCCATCGACCCCACCGGCATCGGCCGTGTCCTGGGGCTGACCGAGATGGGCGAAATCAAGACGCAACTGGAAGCGGAAGCCAAGGCGGATCAGGAGCAGACCGCCGCCATGGAGCAGCAGCCCATGACGCCGGCCGCGGAGCCGCCGAAACCGTCGGCGCCCGCGCAAGTCGCAGCACCTTCCGCCGATTCGGCGAAACCGGCTGAGCCGCAAAAGACGGCGGAGGCCCAGGCCCCGACATGGAAGGAGGAAATCTCCTTCACGCTGGTGCCCGGTCAGGGCGCCGAGGTCAAACTGGTGATGGACGAAGGGGCCGTGGCGGAGTTCCATTGGAGTGTCGACGGCGGCGTTGCCAATTACGACCTGCACGGCGACGGCGGCGGCAAGTCCATTGCTTATCAGAAAGGCCGGGGCGTGCCGGGCCATGAAGGGAGGCTGGAGGCGGCCTTTACCGGCAACCACGGCTGGTTCTGGCGCAACCGGGAAAATCAGCCCATCAAGGTCACGCTCCGGGTTCGGGGCGACTACTTGGAGCTCAAACGACTGATCTAACGGCGATGCAGGCCACTACACGGCCCGCGCCGCCCGGCGGCCAACAGACTGGGAAAAGGACGATGTTGCGACACCTCGGAGCCGGGATCGTCTTCGCAATGATGGTGTCTTTCGCCGATGCGAAGGCAGCCGAAAGCATCGGTGTCGATCAACTCGAATCGATATGCCTTGTGACGAGCGCAGATCATGACGCGTCCCGCCGGTTCGACAAATGCGAGAAGCTCATCGCCCATGTTCGCGGTAAACTGAAAACGGGTGATATTCATGGCATGCGGGCCTGTATTCCGGAGAATGCGTCATCCGTCTATTTGGTGATCGTTGGAATGGCCTGGCTTGAAAAGAACCCGACGCCCCCTGAAGAAGAAGCCCATGTCAGCCTCGCGCGGGCCTATGCCCAGCGTTGGCCCTGTCCTTAGATTGGCGGATCCATTGTCCGCGCCCTTTATCGAACGGAGAAACTTAAATCATGAAATCTCGTCTTCTTCACGGCCTGACCGCGGCCCTGCTGATCGGCTCAGCCCTGTCCCTGCCTCACCATGTCGGTATCCCGGGTGCAATCGGGCAGGCTCAGGCACAAAGCAATGAAGCGGCCTGGAAGGATGAAGTGTCGATCACGCTGAAGCCCGGCCAGGGGGCCGAGGTCAAATTGACCATGGCCAAGGGAGGAAAGGCGGAGTTTTCGTGGACGGTCAAAAACGGCGCGGTGAACTACGACCTGCACGGCGACGGCGGCGGCAAGAACATCAGCTACAAGAAAGACCGCAAGGTTAAGAACCACAGCGGCACCCTGGAGGCCGCTTTCGACGGCAACCACGGCTGGTTCTGGCGCAATCGCGGGCGCCAGGACGTTACGGTCACGCTTCGCGTTCGCGGCGAGTACGTCGAGATTAAGCGAATGATCTAATATCATTCAACAGGTCGGGGCGCCGAAATTCGCGCTGCCATGGTTCTGTTTCTGTCCCGCCCTTCGATCATGCGGCGCATTAGCTGGTTAACGGGACAGCTTCAAGCGTTTGATCTCTTTCTTAGAGAGTTGCCGTTTGCCGATCGCATAGACGCCTGAACGGCCGTACAGTCGGCCCGGCGAGAGGGCGGACAACCCGGCGCTCAAGACAACGTCGACGACCGGCGGTTTCGGGGGTTCCTGTTCCAGCGCAACTTCCCACCAAGCTCCGTCGTCCAAAAGATGGAACTGATGCCAGGCGTCGCGTTCGACCATCCGTTTGCCCAGTTCCGAGATCCATGCTGCTTGGCGAGCCTTCTGCTTCATACGGTAGGTTTGCTGTCTCTTGTTCCGGCGGAGGATCCCGGTTGCCGGATCGACCCAGAACTCAAACAAGGAGATTTCCAGTGGTCTTGCGCCGCCCCAGTACGAGTGGACGTACACCTGGCCGTTGCGCCGCGAAACACCTTCGTACGCGACGAAGTCGCTGATGTGATCGCGGACATGCTGTTGCACGGTCGAGGTGACACGAAGGTTGGCGCAGACCTCCGACCACACCTTGTTCCAAGGGCGCCCGACCTGGCGGCCAAAGTAGCGCCGGAGCGGCGCGAGGTTCTCGTTGAGCATCTTGCGGTCGCCGGACTCGGACGCTGCACGCTTCATGCCGACCGCGTACCGCGCAAGTTCAAGGTCACGCGAGGCGCGCCCCTTGCGCGCGCCGTGACCGCCTTGGCGTGGGCGCTCGACGATGACTTTGGCAATGTCATTGCGCATGACTTCTGCCTCCCGATTGATTTGAGTTTTTGAGAGCAAACGACAAACACAAAAAGCGCGGGCCAGCTTCGCTGTCGCGCTTCGATGTCCGCGGGTGGCCGCGGCTATGTGAGGTATGGTTGTCGCTTGTGCCTTAGATACTGGATGCGGCGCCCGATTTCAAGCGCGTACAAATCCGGAGCGGATTTAGCATTGCTCGGTTTCTAAATTTCCGGGCATCGGTCGGAAGGCAAAAAAACCTCGACGGAAGATCCGGACATCTCCGGCGCTTTCTATCGTGTTCTATATGAAGGAATTTTGGTGCGGAAGCGGACAAGTTAAATTGTCATTTGGACAATCTAAGCTGTGATTGGACAAACTAAGATGTTTCCGACAGCTGGATTACATATTTTGAAATGCGGCGAAAGATGGCTGGGGCGCCAGGATTCGAACCTGGGAGTGCCGGTACCAAAAACCGGTGTGTTAGACCGCTTCACCACGCCCCAACGCGATGCGCTTGCTGCCGCCTTGTGGGCGGGCCGACTTCTTAGACCATCTCCGCCCCTTGGGCAAGGGATGGCGAGGGGCGAAATGTCCGCTCGCGGTCGATTTAGTGAAGGCCGCTGTCCGGCGTGCGCAGATGCCCGGCGGCAATCCACCATTCGGGCTCGGCCTGGTACAGCATATCGGCGGCGGCCAGGGCCTGTTCCATGGTCTCGTAAAGCGCGAAACAGGTGCCGCCCGACCCGGACATGCGGGCCAGCAACGGCGCGTCCGTGGCCTCCAGCGCGGCCAGCACCCCCGCCACCGGCGGGCAGTAGGTGCAGGCGGCGTCCGTCAGGCCGTTGCCGCGGGCTTTCAAGAGGAACGCCAGATGGGCCGCGTCGATCGGCGTTTCCTTGAACCGGTCGGCGGGTTGGAAACCGCCGGTCCGGGCCTTGAACACCGCCGGGGTCGACACCGGCACGCGCGCGTTGACCAGCAGTAGCGGCACGGTCGGAAGCTTCGGGGCGGCGTCGATCTCGTCGCCGATGCCGCCGACGAAGGCCGGCTCGCCAACCCAGCAGATCGGCACGTCGGCGCCGAGTTCCAGCGCCAGGGCGCGCATCTCGGTCTCGGGCAGGGTCACGCCCCACAGCCGGGTCAGGGCCTTCAACGCCGCCGCCGCATCGGCCGAGCCGCCGCCGATGCCCGACGCCACGGGCAGGCGCTTTTCCAAAACGATATGCGCCCCGGCGCCGATGCCCGCCGCTTCGCGCAGGCGGCGCGCGGCGCGCAGGACGAGGTTATCCGCTTCTTCGGCAAGGTCTTTGGCGAACGGTCCCTTGACCGACAGGCTGAGTGAGCCGTTGTCGGTGGCGCGGGCGGTGATCTCGTCGCCGATATCGGCGAAGGCGATCAACGAGTCGAGCAGATGATAGCCGTCGTCCCGTTTCCCGGTGACATGCAGGTACAGGTTCAGCTTCGCCGGGGCGGCGACGGTAACGGTCGGTGCGGTCACGGATTACAGCCCTTTTTCGAGCTTGGCTTCGATCTTGGGGATCAGGTCCTTGTCCGGGTTCAGGGACAGGGAGCGTTTCCATTGGAAGCGGGCTTCGAGCTTGCGCCCCACTTTCCAATAGGCATCGCCCAGATGGTCGTTGATGACCGGGTCCTGGGGGCGCAGTTCGACGGCGCGTTCAAGTTCCTCGGCGGCCTTGTCGAACTTGCCCAGGCGGTAATAGGCCCAGCCCAGGCTGTCGGCGATGAAGCCGTCGTTGGGGGCCAGGGACACGGCTTTCTTGATCATGTCCGTGGCGCGGTCGAGCTGTTCGCCCTGGTCGATCCAGGTATAGCCCAGGTAGTTCAGGACGTAGGGCTGATCGGGGCGCAGGTCCAAGGCCTTCAGCAGGTCCTTTTCCGAATCTTTCCACCGCTTGGCCCGCTCCAGGGCGATGCCCCGCGCGTAATACAGGCTCCAATGATGGGGCTGCGGGTTTTTGACCCGCTCGATTGCTTCCGAATAGGCCTTGGCCGCCTGCGGATACTTTTCCATGCGGCGATAGACGTCGCCCATGTGCAGGTGCGGATCGGGCAGGTCGGTGCGCAGCTTGGCCAGTTTCTTCAAACGGGCGATGGCGTCTTCCGAGCGGTTCAGGTCACCCAGCAGCGATGCGGCCTGAAGTTGCGCACTCCAGCCATAGGCGGATTTGGCGGCGATGGCGTCATATTCCTCAACCGCCCGGTCGAGCCGATCTTCGGCCTGCAGCACGTCGGCCAGGACGAACCGGGCGACGGGAAAATCGGGCTTCAGATAAAGCGCCATGCGGATCAGCGCGATCCCGGTTTCATGGGCGTTCTGACGACGCAGGGACGAGCCGATGTCGTATAGCGCCTCGGCGGCGCCGTCGCGGGCATCCTTGATCGCCAGCGGCGGTTTCTTGCCTGCTTCGATCCGGGCCAGGGCTGTATCCATCAGGCGCGAGACCGGGTGCGAGTCCAGGTACAGTTGATAAACGGCTTTCGCCTTTTCACCCTCGCCCGCGCGTTCCAACAACGCCCCCAGCAGGTGCGTGACGCGGGATGACGGCGGCGACTGCCGGCCCAGCACGTCGGTCAGCATCTTACCGGCTTCGTCGGCCTTGCCGGTCAGTTGCAGGATCAGGGCCTCGTGAATTTCGACAAGGTTCTCCAGGCCCTTTTTATCCTCGAGCGGTTTCAGCGCCTTGAGCGCGTCATCGCCTTTGCCCTGGCCGTATTGGCTCCAGGCCGACAGCAGCGGCTGGGTGAAGATAGACAGGCCCTGTTTCGGCAGCTTCTTGAGCAGCGCTTGCGCTTCCTTGAAGCGCTTGTGCTTCAGGTGGTCGACCGCGATGGTCAGCTGCGCGATGGTCTGGCCCGGGTCGTCCTTCAGGTATTCACGGGCCAGCTTGACCGCCGCGTCCATCCGCCCGTCGATCAGGTTGACGATGAAGGCCTGACGCAACAGGCCCGGCGTCGTCGGTTCCTGGGCCAGGGCCGCGCCGTAATAATCGGCGGCGGACGACAGGTCGCCCATCCGCTGGGCCTGACGGCCCGCCAGATAGTTGCCGACGAAAGTGTTGGCGCTGAAGTCCGGTTTCTCGGCCTGTTTGGCCTGGGCGTGGTGCGCCGGAACGACGGTCGCGGTCATCAGGCAGAACAGCCCGGCGGCGAGGGATCGGTTAAGGCGGCGGGGCTGGGTCACGGGCGGTCGAACCTCAGGCTGGAATGAAGGAAAGAACGAAAGGAATAAATCATTGGCGTGCTTTATCCGCAGTCTAGCCGACGGCGGGCGGGGTCGTCACCATCGGCGACCCGGTAAATATAGGCAGTGCCAGTAGTGTTTGGCGAAAAAAGGGCGTTGCGCCATAGTTGGCGGCATGACGATCTTTCCGCCCTCGACCCGCCCCTTGGTTCTGGCCTCGTTGGAAAACGGCGACGGAACCCGTTGCGTCGATCTGTTCCGTCGTCCGGACGGAACTTTCGGATTTGAAGAGTATCGTCGCGACCCGGAAGACCCCCGTGGATGGTCCGGCGCGGCCGGGTTCGGCACGCGTGTTTTCGATGATGAAAACGCCGCGCGAAAGGCCGCAGAACAAGCGGTTCAATGGCTTGCGGATACTGTTTCGTAAAAAAGAATTCCCTTGTGTTACTGCCGATTCGCAAGTACCAATCGGCGTGTGATTATGCCCCAGCCGGTTTTGGCAGGCGGTGCCCGGGCGCAGATGCCCACATCCCCACCAACCCTCAGGAAGCGTCGATCACCCGGAGCGCGCGGTTGCTACTCCGGTATCTCACCGTGCCTTGATGGCGGCATATGCCATCTCTATCAGGCGATTAGTACAGGACTTTAAGTACATGACCACTGGAACGGTTAAATTCTTCAACACGCAGAAGGGCTACGGCTTCATCACCCCCGACGACGGCTCCAAGGATGTGTTCGTTCACATCACCGCCGTCGAGCAGTCCGGCATGGCCGGCCTGAACGAAGGGCAGAAGGTCAGCTTCGAAGTGCAAAACGAAGCCCGCGGCCCCAAGGCCGTGAACCTTCAGGAAGCTTGATCCAAAAGGATCCAGACTAGAATCCATCTTCAACTGCGTTGAAGTACGGTTCCAGGGTCATCCGTCGTAGGGCGGATGGCCCTTTCCTTTTCTGGGCCTTTTTCAGCCCCCGTTTCAACGGATTAGGAAGCGTCCGCCGGTCGGGCGCTTTTTTACGTTTTTGTGACAAGCCCGCGTTGACTACCATCCCGGCGGCTCCGATCCATCAAGCTGAGAGGGGCCTTTGGGAGGAATGTCGCGTGACCGGTTATATCTTCGTGCTGGCGGCGGGGCTGGCCGCGGGCTCGCTCAGCGGCATTATCGGCACCGGGGCTTCGATCGTCCTGATGCCCATCTTGGTCTATCAATACGGCCCGCAACAGGCGGTGCCGATCATGGCCATCGCCGCGATCTTCAGCAATCTGGGCAAGGCCACCGCTTGGTGGCGCGAGGTCGATTGGCGAGTCTTCGCCGCCTATTCCGTGCTGGGCGTGCCGGGGGCGGCCCTGGGCGCCCGGACCCTGTTGGAGTTGTCGCCGCATGTCGTCGAAACGGTGCTGGGGGCGTTCTTTCTGTTGATGATCCCCGGGCGGCGCTGGATGCAGGCGCGCGAATTCCGCCTGACCCTGTGGCAGTTGGCGGTGATCGGCGGAGGGATCGGGTTCCTTAGCGGGATCGTGATTTCGACCGGTCCCCTCAGCATTCCGGCCTTCCTCGCGGTAGGGCTGGTCAAGGGGGCGTTGCTCTCGACCGAGGCCATTGCCTCCCTCGCCCTGATGGTCAGCAAGGTCGCGACCTTCCAGCAATTGGGCGCCTTGCCCCAGCATCTGATCGTGCAGGGATTGATCGTCGGCGGCTCGGTCATGGCCGGGGCCTATGTCGGCAAATGGGTGGTCATGCGGATGAGCTTGCAGGCGTTCGAGCGGGTCTTGGACGTGGTCCTGCTGTGCTCGGGCCTGACCTTGCTATGGACCGCGTTCAAATAGTCACCGTCGCTGGACAGCGGCGTCCATCGGCCCCTAACGTATCGACATCCTTGGATCAGCCTCGAGGCAGACATGCCGCTGCATAACCCGTTCCTGCGCTTCCTCGCCAAGCATATGGCGATCGGCTTCGTCTTGGCGCTGATCGTGTCGGGGCTGATCGCGGTGACGGATTTCGCCGGGCTGTGGTCGCTGGCCAATCGGTCCGAAGCCGGGGTGCTTGCGTTCATGGCCATGACCTTTCTGTTCTTCGTCACCTTCGCGGGTGCGCAGATCGCCTTCGCCATCCTGTCCATGCCGGACAAGGACGAGTGACCTTATAGAGGCAGGGATCAGACGCAATTCGGCCGCGAACGCTGTATGCGTCCGCGGCCGAACCGATAACCAGGAATTGCAGGATTACATGTTGGGGTAGTTCGGCCCCTCGCCACCCTGCGGCGTGACCCAGTTGATGTTCTGGGTCGGGTCCTTGATGTCGCAGGTCTTGCAGTGGATGCAGTTCTGACCGTTGATCTGGAACTGCGTCTGGCCATCGACCTCGACGTATTCGTACACGCCCGCCGGGCAGAACCGTTGTTCCGGTCCGGCGAATTCGGCCCAGTTGACGGCCATCGGGACGCTGGCGTCCTTCAGCGTCAGGTGGCAGGGCTGCTCTTCTTCATGGAAGGTGCCCGCCAACTGCACCGACGACAGCTTGTCGAAGGTCAGCTCGCCGTCCGGCTTGGGATAGTCGATCGGCTTGCAGTTCTTGGCCTTCTTCAACTGCGAATGGTCGGCCTTGTTGTGCAGGGTCCAGGGCGCATGGCCACGGAACAGGAAAGTGTCGATCGCGCCCAGAACCAGGCCGACCCACATGCCCCAGTGGAAATGCGGGCGCATGTTGCGCGCCTTGTACAGTTCCTTCCAAACCCAGCTGCCTTTGACCTTGTCCGTATAGGCGGGCAGGCCCTGGGCCGGATCGGCCTCGGCCTTCAGGGCGTCGGCCACGGCCTCGGCGGCCAGCATGCCGGTCTTCATGGCGGTGTGGCTGCCCTTGATCTTGGGCGTGTTGAGGAAGCCCGCCGAACAGCCGATCAGGGCCCCGCCGGGGAAGCTCAGGCCCGGAATGGACTGATAGCCGCCTTCGTTCAGGGCCCGCGCGCCGTAGCTGATGCGGCGGCCGCCTTCCAACGTCTTGGCGATCTCCGGATGGGTTTTGTAGCGCTGCAGTTCGTCGAACGGCGACAGATAGGGGTTCTGGTAGTCCAGGCCGATCACGAAGCCGAGGGCGACCTGATTGTTTTCCAGGTGATACAGGAACGAGCCGCCATAGGTCTTGGAATCCAGCGGCCAGCCGATGGTGTGCAGGATTTCGCCCTGTTTGTGATTCTCGGGTTTGACTTCCCACAGTTCCTTGATGCCGATGCCGTAGGTCTGCGGGTCCGAGGGACGGCCCGTCGGGCCCATGGCGCGCAGGTCGAATTTCTGTTCCAGTTGCTTGCTGAGGTGCCCGCGGCAGCCTTCGGCGAACAGGGTGTATTTGGCGTGCAGCTCCATGCCCGGCTGATGGTTCGGGCCGGGGGTGCCGTCGCGGTTCAGGCCCATGTCGCCGGTGGCGATGCCCTTGACCGAGCCGTCGTCGTTGAACAGAACCTCGGCGGCGGCGAAACCGGGGTAGATTTCCGCGCCCATGGCCTCGGCCTGTTCACCCAGCCAGCGGCACAGCAGGCCGAGCGAGATGATGTAATTGCCGTGGTTCTTCATCTGCGGCGGCGTCGGCAGACGCAACGAGCCCGCCGGGCCCAGCAGCATGAAGCGGTCCTTGGTCGCCGGGGTGTTGAGCGGCGCGCCCTTTTCCTTCCAGTCGGGGATCAGCTCGTTCAGCGCGCGGGGCTCGAACACGGCGCCCGACAGAATGTGCGCGCCGACTTCAGAGCCTTTCTCGACGACGCAGACCGTGCATTCCGGGTGCACCTGCCGTAGGCGAATGGCAGCCGCCAGGCCCGCCGGACCGGCGCCCACGATCACCACATCGAATTCCATTGATTCCCGTTCCATCCTCGTCTTGATCCTCTTCTTGGGGTGGTTGACAGGTGCTGTTAGCGAACAGGGTTATGACATTCCTTGGGGGTTGGCCGCAATACTCGGCGATTTAAGGGGGGCGATTAAAGGAAAGCTGTGGAATCTATAGGCCCGCTTCTCTTTTCGCCTGTGGTAATCTTCCGCCCATGACGGAACTCTCAATTGATCCCGCCATTGACCCCAGCGCCGTCCGGGCGCTGCTGCAATGGTATGCGGAGGCCGGCGTCGACGAGGCCATCGCCGACGCGCCCCAGGATCGCTTCGCCGAACACGTCGCCGAGCAGGCCGCCCGCGCGGCCAAGGCGTCGGCGGCGCAGGCTCCGGCAGGGGCCAGGCCGGGACAAGGTGGGCCGGGGCAGGGTGGGCCCGCGTACGGTCAGGCCGCGCCGCCGCCGCGCGGCCCGCTGACCAAGCCGCAACCCCCGGCGGCCCTGTCCGACGAAGTGGCGATCAAGGACGCGGTGACCCAGGCCAACAAGGCCGAAACGGTCGAAGCCCTGCGCGCCGCCCTGAACGATTTCAACGGCTGCGCCCTTAAGACCACGGCCTCGAACATGTGTTTCATCGACGGCAACCCGAAGGCCCGGGTGCTGGTCGTCGGCGAAGCCCCGGGGGCCGAGGAAGACCGCCAGGGCCTGCCCTTCGTCGGGCCGTCGGGCAAGCTGCTGGACGCCATGCTGGGCAGCATCGGCCTGGACCGTCACGGCGAGGGCGATGCGGCGGTGCTGATCTCCAACACCGTGTTCTGGCGGCCGCCGGGCAACCGCACGCCGACCCCGGGCGAAACGGCGATCTGCCTGCCGTTCGTCGAACGCCTGATCGAAATCGTCGATCCCCGGGTGCTGGTCTGTGTCGGCGGTCCGTCGGCCAAGGCCCTGTTGGCCCAGACCCAGGGCATTACCCGTCTGCGTGGCAAATGGTTCAGCTACGCCACGCCGCGCATGCCGGCCCCCATTCCGGCCATGGCGCTGTACCATCCGGCCTATCTGCTGCGGTCCCCGGCGATGAAACGCGACGCTTGGCGCGATCTTTTGGCGCTGAAGCATAAATTGGCGGAACTCTCCGCCGGGTGATCCCCGCCGTTGCGTTAACCATATTTCCTATATCTACGGTCATGCTTTTCTGGTCTCACAAAATGTGGGATTATGCAGGGTCACGGGGCGACGCCCAGCTTTCGTTTGGGGAGCAGCAACGGCGGAATTCGGGGAGTTTTTCCGGTTTCGCCCAGCCTGAGAAGTTGAGGCGCCGGGGACAGGACGCTATAACATCGCGGCTCGACGAGGAGAGAACGCGAAACCGCCGATTTTAGGCGGACGGACATAGAAGGGACTCATGGCCGGGGTCAAAACTCTGGGCGCGTCGATTCTGACCGCGCTTTCCATCCAAATGTTGTCGTTTGCGCCGCCCGCCATGGCTGGGCAGGAGCAGGCTTATTCCGGTGCGAACGCCGCTGCCGACAGGCAAGAGACCGCTTCGGTCGCGCCGCTGCCGTCGTCGCCCACGGCCACGGCGCCGCGCGTGCTGTCCGAGGCCGATGCGCAGCTTTACCGCCAGATTTTCGATCTTCAGGAAGACGGCGATTGGAAACAGGCCGACCGCCTGATCGCCAAGCTGTCGGACAAGGTGCTGATGGGCCATGTCCTGGCGCAACGCTATCTGCATCCGCGCAAGTACCGCTCCAGCTACAAGGAATTGAAGGCCTGGATGGGCGACTACGCCGACCATCCCCAGGCCCAGCGCATTTACCAGCTGTCGCTGCGCCGCCGGCCCAAGAACTGGCGCTTGCCCGACAAGCCGGACGTGCTGCCGACCAAGCCGATGTTCCTGGAGGAAGAGGCGACCGCCGCGGCCGAAGTCGAACAGGCGGAACAGGACGACGAGGAAAAGGCGCCCAAGGTTCTGCCGACCAAGCGCCTGAGCCGCAGCGACGTGCGCCGTTCGCGGGCCCTGAAATACCGGATCACCAAATCCCTGCGCCGGGGCTATACCCTGGTCGCCAAGCGGCTGATTAAGTCAGGCGACGCCAAGCGTCTGTTCTCCAACGCCGAAATGGACCAGGTGAAGGTTCAATTGGCGACGCGCTATTTCTTCGACCGGCGCATCGATTGGGCCGACCAGTTGCTGGGCTCGGCCCTGAAGCGTTCGGGCAAGTATCTGCCGGACGGTCATTGGACCCAGGCGCTGATCGCCTGGAAGGCCAAGGATTACGAAAAGGCGACCCATCATTTCCAGCGCGCCGCCGATATCGGCTTCGACGACGAATGGATGGATGGGGCGGCTAATTTCTGGGCGGCGCGGGGGCTGTTGCTGACCCATCGTCCGGAACAGGTGATGCGCTATCTGAACGGCGCGGCGCGTCACGCGCGGACGTTCTATGGTTTGTTGGCGGCGCGGATTTTGGGCCGCGAGCTGACGTATGAATGGGCTTCGCCGCCGGTCGTGGCCGGGGCGGTGGACCGGATCGTCGAAACGCCGCGCGGTCGCCGGGCCCTGGCCCTGGTGCAGGCGGGGGACGACACGGCGGCCGAGCGCGAGCTGCGCAATCTTGCGCGGATTTCCGACAAGACCCAGGCCCTGGCGATCCTCGCCCTGGCCGATGCGGGCGGCATGGCCGGGCTGGCCGTGCGCCTGTCCGACCGGATGTTCCCCGACGGCGGCGGGTTCGACGGCGCGGCTTATCCGGTGCCGGGTTGGACGCCGTCTGGCGGTTTCACCGTCGACCGGGCGCTGGTCTATGCCTTCATCCGCCAGGAAAGCAAATTCAACCCCAAGGCCAAAAGCTGGGCAGGGGCGCGGGGCCTGATGCAGCTGATGCCGCGCACGGCCAGCTTCGTCGCCCAGGATTCGTCCCTGCATCGCCATCGATTGGGGCAGTTGTATGATCCGGATCTGAACCTGCAACTGGGTCAGAAGTACATCGACATGCTGCTGGCCGAGTCGCATATCCAGGGTGACCTGCTGCTGTTGGCGGCGGCCTGGAACGGCGGGCCGGGGAACCTGAACAAATGGCGGCGGCGTACCGAATACGCCGACGATCCCCTGTTCTTCATCGAAAGCATCCCGGCTTTCGAAACCCGTCACTTCGTCGAACGGGTTCTGGCCAACCTGTGGATCTATCGCGACCGCCTGGGACAGGACAAGCCGTCCCTGGATGCCCTTGCCGCCGGTCAGTGGCCGGTTTACAAAGCCCTAGGCCAAGGCAAGGTGGAGGTGGCGATCTTCGATGAGTCAGCAAACGGAATTTCTGCCCGTTAACATCGCGGTTCTGACGGTTTCGGACACGCGCACGTTGGAAGACGACCGTTCGGGCGACACCCTGGTCGAACGCCTGACCCAGGCCGGGCACAAGCTGGCCGACCGGGCGATCATCAAGGACGATGCATCCCTGATCGCCGATCAGTTCCGCAAATGGTGCGACGACCCCGAAGTCGATTGCATCATCTCGACCGGCGGCACAGGGGTAACCGGGCGTGACGTGACGCCCGAGGCATTGGACGCCGTGGCCGAAAAGATCATCCCGGGCTTCGGCGAGATGTTCCGCTGGATCAGCTATCAGAAGATCAAATCCTCGACCATTCAGTCGCGGGCCAGCGCCGGCGTCGCCAACGGCACCTATATCTTCGTGCTGCCGGGATCGACCGGGGCGTGCAAGGACGGCTGGGACGAAATCCTGGTTCATCAATTGGACATTCGGCACAAGCCCTGCAATTTCGTCGAGCTGATGCCGCGTCTCAAAGAGCACTTGGCCTAGTTTCCTCTTTGGCGTCGCGGGCCGCGATTCGCTTCATTTTTAGCGTTAAGGTTTTCCACAGCTTGTCCTCCGGCGGCTGTGGATAAACATGCCTGCGTATTCCGAAAACGTCAGATTCCTGAAAGTTTTAACGGTTAACATCCCCGTTCCAATGGCGTGGTGATATTTCACGGCACCTATCGGGCGCGCGCTTTGGTATTATTATTTTCATCGGTTCATCCATTAACGGATTGAGCCGGCCGCGGGTTCGGAAGGTTGAGGAGAACCGACCGGACACCGTCTTTCAACAAGACCGATACGGAGAAGCCGTCACGGCGAAAGAGGGGGACCGATGGACAAATTCATGAAAAGCCTGCTGCTGGGCGCGGGGGCGTCGATCCTATTGATCGGCGGCATTGCCGGGCTTGGCCTGTGGCTGAATGCGGAACCGAGCGCCGCGACACCGGTCGCTGTCGCGCAGGACAACAAAATCCATACGGTTCGGATGCGCCCCCAGACGGTGCAGATCGGCGGCTTCAGCCTGAAGAGCAAAGAAAAGCCCCGACCCTTGCTGGTTTCCGTCAGCATGCGAGTCACGGGTGGCCACAACATGGCGAAGATCTGTCATTTGATGCCGCGTCTTGTGTCGTCGCTGAATGCGGCCTTCGCCAATCTGGCCAGCTATACCGACAGCGCCCATGACGCCATCACCGGCGATCTGCCCGGCCAGTTGGCGCAGCGGTTCAATCGCGCGCTGGGTGAGCGGGTGGTCGAAAAGGTGACCTTGAGCGTCTATCAGGACCGCAACAAGGTGCCCGACACCAACTGTCCCGAAGCGACCTGATCCTTCCTGGTTTTTAACCGCGGCCTTCCAACAGGCCGCGCCGAGCCGACAGCGCATCTGCCATATGGTCGGTGAAGGCGCGGACGCGCTGCGTGTTGCGCAGGTCTTCGTGGGTCAGCAGCCACAGGGCCGAGGCCGCCTCCTCGACCGGATCGGTCACCCGGCGCAGGCGGCTTTGTGGGTCGGCGAGGAAGCAGGGAAGCAACGCCACCCCCATCCCCTGGATCACGCCGGTCATCAGCGTCGGCAGATTGTTCGAGCGCAGGACGATCTCGGCCCCGCCGAATTCGCGGCGCTGCCATTTCGCCGCCGCCAGGTGACTTAGCGATTCATCGAAGATCAGCCAGGCCTGTTCGGCCAGCGGCCCGTCCGCGACGTCTTCGGACGCATAGACGGCAAAGGCCAGGCCCGAGACGCGCCGCCCCACCAGGGTGTCCGGCGGGGCGTTTGTCGGGCGAATGGCGACGTCGGCCTGGCGCTTCGACAGGTTGAAGAACTGATTGTCGACCAGCACCGTCAGGTCGATGCCCGGATAGCCGGTGCGAAAGTCCGCAAACGGTTTTCCCAACAAACAGGTCGCCAGGTCGTCCGTGGTGGTTACGGTCAGTGGGCCGCTCAGTTGCAGGTCCCGCCCGCCGATGCGCCGCGTCATGGCGTCGATCTCGTCGTCGACGCGGGCGGCGGCTTCCTGCATTTCCTCGCCGGCCAGGGTCAGGGCATAGCCTTCACGATGTCGGTCGAACAGGCGCACGCCCAATCGTTGTTCGAAGGCTTCGATACGGCGGAACACGGTCGAATGATTGACGCCCAGCGCCTTGGCCGCGCCCGACAAACTGCCCGCCCGCGCAACCGCCAAAAAGAACCGCAGATCATCCCAATCCCGCATCGGGGGAGTTTGAGGTTAGATGTGCATTATTGCAAATCAATTTGGCCAATAACGTGAATTTATGTGCGGCAAGGCAAGTCGTAAGGTCCCCACATCAACGCGGCGATGCGGCCGCGTTTCCCAACAAGGACCACCGAACCGACCACCGGACAAACCGATAGATTCAAGGACCAAGACAATGATCGACAATAAAACCGCCCCTTATGCCGCCCTGCTGCTTCGTGTTTCGCTTGGCGTCATGTTCATCGCCCACAGCCTGTACCTGAAGGTTTTCGTGTTCACCATCCCCGGCACCGTGCAGTTCTTTGAAAGCCTGGGCCTGCCCGGCTTTACCGCCTACGCCACCATCGCCGCCGAAGGCCTGGGCGGCATCGCCCTGATCCTGGGCGTGCAGACCCGCTACGTCGCCCTGGCCCTGGTGCCGGTTCTGGCGGGTGCGTTCTGGGCCCACTCGGGCAACGGCTGGCTGTTCACGGCTCAGGGCGGCGGTTGGGAATATCCGCTCTTCCTGATCGTCGTGGCCTTGGTCCAGGCCCTTCTCGGCGACGGCGCCTATGCGCTGGTCAAGAGCGTGCGGCTGGAGCGCCTGAAAACGGCCTTCGCCGCCTGATATCCCACCGCGCCCAAGAGGAAAGGCCCGGCACAGTCGCCGGGCCTTTTCTTTGTTTTGCGTCGGGCTCAGGCCCTGGCCCTGCGGGCGTAGGACGCGCCGTCGTCGACGTCTTCCAATTCGTCGATCAAGGCGATGCGCAGGCCCGCCAGGTTGGCGCGGGTATCGGCCAGGGCGTGTTCCGTCGACCAGCGCACGCCTCGGAACGGATCGACGAAGCGGGGCCGCCGCTTCAACCCGACCAGCCAGTATCCTCCGTCGCGGGCCGGGCCGAACACGGCGTCATGGTCGCCCAACAGGTCAAAGGCACGGGCGATCATTTGGGGCGTGATGCCCGGAATGTCCGATCCGATCAGGACCGCAGGCCCCGGCGGTAGGATTGCCATCGCCCGGGCCATGCGCGCCCCCAGGTCGCCACTACCCTGGGATAGGCGGTTTTCGATCCCGGGGGCGAGGCCGCGCCACAGGGCCCGGTCGAACACCGCATGGTCGGGCGAGACCGCCAGCCAGCTTTGCCAGCGAGGATCCTTGCCCAGGCGGCGCGCGGTCTGCATCAGCATGCGGCGCTGAAAGGCCCAGGCCCCGACCGGCCCGATATGCCGCGCCAGCCGCGATTTGACGCGGCCCAGGCGCGGGGCCTTGGCGAACAGGATCAGATGGTTTTGCAGGGCGCGGTCGGTCATCGGTACAGCTTGGCGATCCAATGCGGCGAGACGCCGATATAGAACAACCCCAGGCAGAACAAGTTGCGCAGCGGGCGCAGCCACCAGCCGCCTTGGCGATAGCGCACGGCCGAGGTCGTGACCGCCGAAGGCAGGGCGATCAGGCGCTTGCCGCCGATGCGGCGGACCATGTCCACGTCCTCCATCAGGGGAAGGTCCTTGAACCCGTCCAGGTAGTCGTAGAAGCCGCGCCAGATGACCAATCCCTGATCGCCATAGGGCAAGGCCAAGTGCTTGGCCCGCCAGTTGGCCAAGTTCTCGACCCGCCGCGCCCCCCGGGCGGGATCGTCCAGGATCAGGTTGAAGTATCCGGCTTTGTAATGGTTCTCGGCGTTGCCGGTGAATCCGCGCAGGATGACCTGCCACCCCCGTTGCAGGCTGCTGTCGGCATGCAGGAACAACAGCCAGTCGCCGCGCGCCGCCTTGGCCCCGGCGGCCAGTTGCGGCCCCCGCCCGCGTGGGGCGTCGACGACCCGCGCGCCAAAGGCTTGGGCGATCCGCTTGGTGGCGTCGGCTGAGCCGCCGTCGGCGATCACCACCTCATAATCGATGCCGCCGCCCTTCAAACCGTCGAGCGTGCGGGCGAGCCCCGCGGCGGCATTCAGGGTGGGGATGACGATGCTCAACACCGGCGGTCGTTCGGGCGCGCGCGGTTGTTCTTCTACAGGCGCGGGCTCCGATGGCGGCGGGGCATCGGTGGGCATGGGTATGCGGGGCGGGGATCAGCGCCGGGGGCGGTGGTGCGGGCGCGTGCGAACGGGAATGGGCACGGGGGCCGGCGGCGGCGCCAACAATTCGGCCAAACCTTCGACGATGCTTTCGATGAAATCTTTGATCTTGTTCATAGCGCATCCATCCCGGCGGGGTCTTTAGGCAACCCCATCCAAATCCTTAACGAAAGTCTAACAAACCGATCCGGCGATGTCACCGGGACTCTTGTCCAGGGTCGCCACGGTTGGATTTGACATAGGCAGGCCATGGTGAAAATGCAAATGTTCTTGATTTGTTCGTAATGCTGGGTAAGCTGAACCGATCCGCCGAGTGCGAGGGATGGGCCGTTGCCGAAGACCGCGAATGTTGCCGTTGCCGCCGCTGCGACCGTCCATAAGGGGCGGGGGGCGGTCTCCAACCGTGACGGTCGGTTCGAGCGCCTGAGCCACCAGGCCGAGGACGATGGCTGGGACTTGCCTGACGACGACCTGCCGCCGTTGCGAACCACGATCCTGCCCGACGCGGCGCGCAAGGTGATTGCGCGCAATACCTCGCCCGATATTCCGTTCGATCGCTCGCTCAATCCTTACCGGGGGTGCGAGCATGGATGCGTCTATTGCTTCGCCCGGCCGAGCCATGCCTACCTGGGCCTGTCGCCGGGCTTGGACTTCGAAACCAAGCTGTTCGCCAAGCACGATGCGGCGGCCTTACTGCGGGCTGAACTCTCGGCCAAGAGTTATCGCTGCGCGCCGTTGCAACTGGGCGCCAATACGGACCCGTATCAGCCGATCGAGCGGCGGTTGAAGATCACCCGCCAGATCCTGGAAGTCCTGGCCGATTGCGACCATCCCGTCTCGATCACTACCAAGTCAGACCTGGTGCTGCGCGATCTGGATATCCTGGGGCCGATGGCGGCGAAGGGGTTGGCCTCGGTCGCCGTTTCGGTCACGACCCTGGACCGTACGCTCGCCCGCCGGTTGGAGCCGCGCGCCCCGACCCCGGCCAAGCGGATTGCCGCGATCGAGGGGCTGAGCCGCGCCGGGGTGCCGGTCACGGTTCTGGCCGCGCCGGTCATTCCGGCCCTCAACGATATGGAGTTGGAGGCAATCGTCGTCGCCGCCGCCCAAGCAGGGGCCCGCGGGGCGGGCTATATCCTGCTGCGCCTGCCGGGCGAGGTCGCGGATATTTTCGGCGAATGGCTGGACACCCATTATCCGGATCGCGCCGCGCGGGTTCTCAATCGCCTGCGGGCCAGCCGCGATGGCGAGCTTTACCGCTCCCAATGGGAAAACGCCAGACCGGCACGGGGGCCGAGGCGGGATTATTGTCGGCCCGGTTCAAGGCCGCGTTGCGGCGCGCCGGAATGGCGCTGGCGCGTTCGGGCGAGCTTCCCCTGGATTGCGCGAAGTTCCGCCCGCCCTTCGCGGACGGCCCGCAAATGTCGTTGTTTTAATACGCATTTATGCATTCTCCCTCTGCCCCGGTTCGGGGGGAAATGATAGGCTGTGGCCATGCAGCCCGAACAAACCGCCAAAGAGATCCCTGAGAAAATCGCCGAAATCGGCGCCGCCGCGGTCGATGCCGCCGCCGGTGTCGCGGAAAAGGCGATGACTGCATCGGACGCCGCCCATGGCAACGACCTGACCGGCATCGCCATTGTGGTCATGGCGGCGTTGCTTTGCGGCATGCTGATGACCCGCCTGCGCCAACCCGCCATCGTCGGCTATATCCTGGCGGGCGTGTTGCTGGGGCCGTCGGCCCTGGGCGTGGTCAAGGAGCAAGGCTCGCTGGAGTTGCTGGCCGAATTGGGCGTTCTGCTGCTGCTGTTCCTGGTCGGCCTGGAGCTGTCCTTGCGGTCCTTCATGCGCATGTGGCGATTGGCCGTGTTTACGGTGCTATTCCAGATCGTCGCCTCGGTCGCGGTGACCTTGCTATGCGCACGCTTCCTGGGCTGGTCGACGCCGCTGTCGGTATTGCTGGGCTTCATGGTCGCGCTGTCGTCGACGGCGGTCGCGGTCAAGCTGTTGGAAGATCTGGGCGAGCTTCGGACCCGCACCGGGCGGGTCACGGTGGGTGTCCTGATCGCGCAGGATTTGGCCGTGGTGCCGATGCTGCTTTGGGTCAACGCCATGCAGGGGAGCGGCTTCGATTGGATGACGATCCCCAAGGTCGTGTTGTCCATCGGCTTCCTGGCTTGGTTGATCTGGTATCTGTCGCGGGGGCGCAAGGTCAGCCTGCCGTTCGCCGACCGCATCCTGCCCAATGCCGACCTGCGCCCCTTGGCGGCGCTGACGTTCTGTTTCAGCTGCGCCTCGATCGCCGGTCTGTTCGGTTTGTCCGCGGCTTACGGCGCCTTCATCGCGGGGCTGATGGTCGGTAACTCGACCCTGCGTCAGGCAATCACCGAGACCGTGGTCCCGATCCAAAGCATCCTGATGATGGTGTTCTTCCTGTCTATCGGCCTGCTGCTGGACATGGCGTTTATTTGGGACAACTTAGGCAAGGTCCTATTGCTGTTTTTCCTGGTCAGCGTGTTCAAGACGGTGGTCAACGTCGGCTTCCTGCGTGCCCTGGGTCAGCCTTGGGACCGGTCGTTCATGGCCGGGACGATGCTGGCGCAGATCGGGGAATTCTCGTTTCTTTTGTCCGTCGTCGGCGTTTCCGCCGGGGTGTTGAATGCGGACGATTCCCGCCTTGTCGTTTCCGTGACCGTCATGTCCTTGGCCCTCAGCCCCCTGTGGGTCGTGACCGCCCGTCGGATTCAGGCCCTGGCCCGCGACGGCGTTGTGTCCGGCGCGGAACTGGTCAGCCTTGTCTACGCCCCCGAAACCGAAATGCTCAGCGTGACCTTGCGCACCGCGCGGTCGCGCACCCTGCGTCAATTGCGCAAGGGGGCCTTGTTGTTGCGTCGTCAGCGGATGCGCCGGGTGCGCCGTCAACGGGCCGAGGCCAAGGCGGTCGCGGTTGTCGAAACCCCGAAGGCCACGGCGCCGACACCGACCGAGGCAAAAACACCGAAGCCGAAGGCCAAGAAACCGGCGAGCCGGGCCAAGAAACCTAAAGCCAAAGATGCCTGATTTCCTGCACGAGGACGCAGGCCATGCCGAGGGGGCCAAGGTCGTCTGCGGGATCGACGAGGCCGGGCGCGGTCCCTGGGCCGGACCGGTCGTGGCGGCAGCGGCGATCCTGGACCGGGCCAGCCTGCCGCCCGATCTTGCATCCGAATTGGATGATTCCAAACGCTTGAAAGCCGCGGCGCGTGAACGTCTGCTGGCGGCGCTGCAACCCCATGCGGTGATCGGCGTCGGTCAGGCGTCGGCGGCGGAAATCGATGAATTGAACATCCTGAAGGCGACGTTCCTGGACATGGACCGGGCGGTCAAGGCGCTGGGTCAAATTCCCGATCTGGCGCTGGTTGATGGCAATCGTCCGCCGCCATTGCCGTCCGGCGGGGGCTGTCGGATCGAATGCCTGGTCGGTGGGGACGGGCGCTCCCTGTCCATCGCCGCCGCTTCGATCGCCGCCAAGGTGACCCGGGACCGGTTGATGGCGAAGCTGGCCGAACAGTTCCCCGGCTATGGCTGGGAGCGAAACGCCGGGTACGGCACGGCCGAGCATCAGGCCGCTTTGGCGCGTCTGGGCGTCACCCCGGAACACCGTAAAAGTTACAAGCCGATCCTCAATATCTTGGGTAAGGGCTAAGCCCGAGTCCTATATCTTCCGTCAACAACATCTCCTAAGTATTTGAATCCAAATACTTCTTGACGGTGAATCGTGCGGACTCCATGCTCCCTTGATTGGGATACCTGGGAAAGCCCGTACAATGACGAAGAAGCCTGCCACCGCGCGCCGCAAAGCGGCCGCCGAAGAATCCGACTCCGCCCAAAACACGGCGGATGCCCTTCAGACCGATGTCGTGCATGTCGGCGATAGCGTCGCCTTGATGAACGCCATGCCGGCGGAAAGCGTCGACATGGTCTTCGCCGATCCGCCTTATAACCTGCAACTCGCGGGTGATCTGAACCGGCCGGACAATTCCAAGGTCGATGCGGTCGATGCCGATTGGGATCAGTTCGACAGCTTCCAGGTCTATGACGATTTCTCGCGCGAATGGTTGGCCGCCGCGCGCCGGATTTTGAAGCCCAACGGCACCCTTTGGGTGATCGGCAGCTATCACAACATTTTCCGTGTCGGCGCGACCCTGCAGGATCTGGGCTATTGGATTTTGAACGACATCGTCTGGCGCAAATCCAACCCGATGCCGAATTTCCGCGGGCGTCGCTTTACCAACGCCCATGAAACGCTGATTTGGGCGGCCAAGGACAAGGATTCCAAATACCGCTTCAACTACGAAGCCATGAAGGCGCTGAACGACGATCTGCAGATGCGCTCGGACTGGACGATTCCGTTGTGCACCGGGGCGGAGCGGTTGAAGAACAAGGCCGGCAAGAAGGCTCATCCGACGCAGAAGCCGGAAGCGCTTCTGTATCGCACCATCCTGGCTTCGACCGAGGTCGGCGATGTGATCGTCGATCCGTTCTTCGGCACCGGCACCACGGGTGCGGTGGCGCGGATGCTGGATCGCCGCTACATCGGCCTGGAGCGGGAAGAGGAATATGCCGCCCTGGCGCGCGAGCGTCTGGCCGGGATCGAGCCGCTGGCCGAACCGGACATGCTGTCCACCCCGGCGAAGCGCGAACTGCCGCGCATTCCGTTCGGCTGGGTGGTCGAACGCGGCTTGCTCAAGCCGGGACAGACCCTGACCGATCAGCGCCGCCGCCATACGGCGCGGGTCCGGGCCGACGGCACCTTGGCTTCGGATGATTTCAAGGGATCGATCCACCAGGTCGGCGCCCATGTGCAGAAGGCTCCGGCCTGTAACGGCTGGCAGTTCTGGCATGTGGAGCTGGGCAACGAATTGGTGCCCATCGATCTGTTCCGCCAGAAGCTACGGACGGAACTCCACTAACTTTCCGTTATCCGCCGGAATGTCGTAGACCCGCCGCCGATGGGCGCGGGTCACGCCTGCCGTTACGTGCCGATGGCAATGGGCGGTCAGGGCCTTGCGCCCGGCGAAATCGCGGGCCTGGACCGGTTCGTGAAAAGTGATTTCGACCATCGCGCCGCGTAACCCGAACACCGACATCAGATGCGGGAACAGCGTCATGTCGCCGTACCAGGCGTAAAGCGCCTGCAGGCCCCGTTCCAACGGTCGCCCGTCGGCATAGCGGGTATAGGCGATGGACACGGGCTGCACCCGGGGTTGCTCGGCGCCCTCGGCGGTTTCGGCCACGGCGAACAGCGCGGTCTTGAACGGCAGGACCCGCTGCCCGTCCGACGACGTACCCTCGGGGAACAGGAACAAGCTATCGCCACCGGCCAATCGGGCCGCGATCTCGGTCCGCTGGTTCAGGGCGTCGCGCGGGTCGCGGCGGATGAACATGGTCCGGTAGATCTTGGCGCAGGTACCGAACAGCGGCCAATCGGCGACGTCGTCCTTGGCGACGAAGGCGGCATCGGTCAACAGCGCCAGCACGGGAATGTCCAGATAGGAAACATGATTGCAGACGTAGAGCGTACCCGACTGGCCCAGCGGCGCGCCGTTGACGGTGATCCGCAGGTTGGCGAGCCGCGCCACGCCCCGGAACCAAACCAGGGCGATGCGCCGCACCGCCCGCGCACCGAACGGATACGCGATCAGGGCCAGGGGCAGCAACGCCCCCGTCATGGATAGAAATACCGATAAGCGCCCAGCGGCCCTAAGGCCGGAGGCGGCGACGGGACCGGCGTCGCCTAGCGCGTCCCACAGGGCTTGTAGTGGCGATGGTATTTCTCGGTGATGTGGTCCGTAGGTACGATCACGCATACGTCCGTCGTGTTGAATTGATGGTCAATGACGGCGCCGTCGCCGATGAAACCGCCGAGGCGCATGTATCCCTTGATCAGCGGGGGCAGCATCGCCCGCGCCGATTTTTGATCCAGCCGGGTCAGGGGAACCTGGCCGATCTTTACGTAACGGTCGTCCACCGCGCGCGGGCGAAGGTCGCTGGGCGCAAGGTGAAAGTGGTGGAGATAGCTGAGGGCCGGCATCAGCGCCTCGGCATCGGTGCCGGGCAATGAGCCGCAGCCGAACATCACGCGGATGTCGTAGGCCGCCAGGTATTCGGCGATGCCCCGCCACAGAAGCTGCATCACCGCGCCGGTGCGGTAGGCTTCGTGGACGCAGGACCGGCCCAGTTCGACCAGTTCGCCCGGATGGGTCAGCAGGGCCGACAGGTCGTATTCATGGGCCGAATAGAACCCGGCGTTGGCATCGGCGACCGAGCGGCGCAGCAACCGATAGGTGCCGCAGACGAACGGACGGCCCGGCTGGGAGCGTTCGGTATCGAGAACCAGCAGGTGATCGCAGACGGCGTCGAACGGGTCGGCGTCGCGCTCGTGGCGGGCGGCTTCGACCGTGGGGATCGCGCCCATTTCGCGGAAGAACACCTGATAGCGCAGGGCCTGCGCGGCAGCGATTTCGTCCGCCGTTTCGGCCAGCCGAATTTCCAGGTTGCGGGCCCGAACGTCGACCGGGCGGTTGGCTTTTTGTGCCGGTTCCTGCACGGGAAGTGGCGCGGCCTCGGGGCGGGCGGCGCGGATGAACTTCGGCAACACACGTTTGGGAACTGCCAATTTGGCGAGCATGTTCATGAGATTCCGGTCCCTAATGTCTGATACGGCATGTCTCAATCGTCGGGTACGTTTTCACCGCCCAGGGACAATTTCACACCTGATGACAGAGGGGTCGGACGAAGACAAAAGAAGCTTTGGCAACGGCGGCGTGACGGTTCGATGACAGGAAGGGCGCAAAGCCACGGCGCGCAAGGGCTTGCGATTCCTCGGTCTTAGCGGACGGATCAGGCGAAATTTCTGCAATCACCGTCATGTCTTTGCCGTGGAACGGCGGGCCGGGATATGGCAACCTTCAGTCGAATGGGGTTCGAAATGGGGAGCGATCGATGAGCGACAAATGGGATATCCGCTTTCTGCGGCTGGCGAAGGAGGTCGCGACCTGGTCCAAGGATCGGTCGACCCGCGTCGGCGCGGTGATCGTCGGTGATGACAAGACGCCGGGCCCTTATGGCTTCAACGGGTTCCCCCGCGCCATAGACGACGAGGTCGAGGATCGCCATTCCCGCCCCCTGAAATACAAATGGACCGAACATGCGGAGCGCAACGCGATTTACAACGCGGCGCGCATGGGCATGGCGTTGAAGGGTTGCACGATCTACGTCACCCATCTGCCCTGCGCCGACTGCACCCGGGCCATTGTCCAAGTCGGTATCAAGCGCGTGGTGGTCGACGCCGACAGCTTGGAGAATGCGGATTTCGCCTCCCGCTGGTCGGAAGACGATCAGATCACCAAGTCCATGTTGGACGAAGCCCGGGTCGAATTGGGCCTGGTCTCGGCCGCCAAGCCGGCGCCCGGCGACGACTGATCCTATCGGATCGATGACCCTCTAAACGACGAAACCCCGGCCAAGGGCCGGGGTTCGCCGAATTCTCTATCCGAGCCGAAGCGATCAGCGCGTCGGAACGGGCACGTCCGTGGAATAGTCGTAGAACCCACGGCCAGTCTTGCGACCCAGCCAGCCGGCTTCCACATACTTCACCAGCAGCGGGCACGGGCGGTACTTGCTGTCGGCCAGGCCGTCGTACAGCACGTGCATGATCGCCAGGCAGGTATCCAAGCCGATGAAGTCGGCCAATTCCAGCGGACCCATCGGATGACGGGTGCCCAGGCGCATGGCGGTGTCGATGGCTTCGACCGAGCCGACGCCTTCGTACAGGGTGTAGATGGCTTCGTTGATCATCGGCAACAGGATGCGGTTGACGATGAAGGCCGGGAAATCCTCGGCGTTGACCGGCTTCTTGCCCAGGGCAATGGTCAATTCGCGGATTTCGGCGAAGGTTTCTTCGTTGGTTGCGATGCCGCGGATCAATTCGACCAGTTCCATGCGCGGAACCGGGTTCATGAAGTGCATGCCGACGAAGCGCTCGGGCCGGTCGGTCTGGGCGGCGAGGCGGGTAATCGAAATCGACGACGTGTTGGTCGCGATCATCGCCGTGTCCTTCAGGTGGTCGGCGAGCGCGCGCAGGATCGATTTTTTGACTTCCTCGTCTTCCGTCGCGGCCTCGATCACCAAGTCGCATTCCTGCATCCCGGCGTAATCGGTTCCGGTCTGGATGTGCGCCATGGCGGCTTTCATGTCGTCGGCCGAGATGATGTCGCGATCGACTTGGCGGCTCATGCCGTGTTCGATCCCGCTCAAGCCGCGTTCCAAGGCTTCTTCGCTGACGTCCAGCAGATATACGCCACGCCCGGCAAGGGCGCAGACATGCGCGATGCCACTACCCATCTGGCCGGCGCCGATGACGCCGATCTTTTTCAGTCTATCTGACATTATATTTTAATCTCCACACTCCGCTACGAACCGCCCGGGACCGATCTTTTTGTCGGTAAAGGGCCGTTCGCACTCGCACAATAGGGCTCCCCCCAGGGGCGGTCAAGTGGCCTTCGGCCTAGGGTATTAAAGGCGGATCGCTTGGTTCCCCAACGGGATGGCAGGCCTAGCGGTTGGCGCCCGGCGCCCATAACACGTCGGCCCGTCCGTTGTCGTTCAAATGCCGCGCCAGGACAAACAGGTGATCTGATAGGCGGTTGATATATTTGACGACTTGGGCGTTGACCTCGTCGCGGGCGGCCAGTTCTGTGATCAGGCGCTCGGCCCGTCGGGACACCGTGCGGGCATGATGCAGATGCGCTGCCGCAGCCCGACCGCCAGGCAGAATGAAGGATGTCAGCGGCTGCAGATCGGCGTTCATGGCGTCGATTTCCTGTTCCAGCCGCAAAACCTGCGATTCGACGATGCGCAAGGCGCCTTCGGATCGTTTGCCGTTTTCCGGCGTGCACAGGTCGGCGCCCATGTCGAACAGGTCGTTCTGTATGCGGCTGAGCATGGCGTCCGCATCGGCGTTCGCGTCCTGGCCGGTTGGGCCGGTATAGAGACGCGCCAAGCCGATAACCGAATTGGTTTCGTCCACGGTGCCGTAGGCCGCGACACGCAGGTCATGCTTGGCGATACGGTCGCCGGAACCGAGCGAGGTTTCGCCCCCGTCGCCGCCTCGGGTGTAAATCTTCGTCAGGGTGACCAAGGGTGTATCCTTCCGCCGTTCGCCGCGCTATTTGCCGAACAGCAGCATCAGCGTCGCGAACAGGATGATGGCCAGGCCCTGCATCAGCACGCGGGCCCGCATCAGTTTGTTGGAATATTTCGCGTTGAACTTTCCACCCACGGCGAAAGCGCCGATGCCAATGAACAGCACCAGCAGCGTCAGCGCCATGGCGATAATCATCAGGATGGTGAAGAAGGTTTCCATTGCCTTGATATAGTCCTTTCAGGCCCGGGCGTCACCGATTTTCCCTGGCGGCGGGCCGCTTGCCCGCTAAGATCGCGGCCAAAGGACAATGGAGGAATCTCGATCATGGACGCCGAAACACGCCGCAACCTGGAACGCATCTCGGTCGCGACCGTATCGATGCAGTTGTTGAAGCGAGGCCTGCGGCGCGTCGTCATGTCGGGGGTGCGGCCGATGAACGGTCCGGCGATGCCGTTGTTGGGCCAGGCTTTCACTTTGCGTTTCATTCCGGCACGTGAGGATCTGTCCGCGCCGGAGGTTCTGGGCGCGGAGGGCTATGTGCCGCGCCACGCGATCGAGGAAGTGCCCGAGGGGGCCGTGCTTGTGATCGACGCCCGGCGCGACGCGGAAACGGCGGTGCTGGGTGATTTGATCATGGAGCGGCTGAAGGCCCGGGGCGTCGCCGGGGTTGTCGCCGACGGCGGCGTGCGCGATGCCGAGGAAGCGATTGCCGTGGGCCTGCCGCTATACGCCACCGGCCCGGCGGCGCCGGCCCATATCGTCGGCTTGGCGGCGGGTGACATGAATACCAAAATCGGCTGTGGCGGCGTGGCGGTTGTTCCGGGGGATATCATCAAGGCCGACAGCGACGGCGTGGTCGTGATCCCTCGGGAATTGGCGGCGGAGATCGCCGCCGCCGGCCCGGTCCAGGAACGCTATGAGCGTTTTGCCAAGGAAAAGATCCGCGCGGGCAGCCCGATCCTCGGGGTTTATCCGCCCAGCGCGGAGACGCAGCAGGAATACGCCGCCTGGCGCGATCCCGAAGACGATTGAGCTTAGGCCGCGACGGCGCCCCGCAGGTCATTGAGGATGTCGTTCACGATGGACATCGTGCGGTTGACCATACGTTCCAGAACCGGCGAGACGTGTTTGATGCTGGCGGCATCGATCTGGCTGGTCGCCTGATCGATCGAGCTCAAAATCCAACGTTCACTCTCCACGTCGTAGTCCGACGCATTGGCCCGCATCATGTGGATCGTCACGTAGTGGAGCAAATTGACAAGGTTGCGGTTCAATTCGAAACGCTTCATCAGTTCCAGGCGATCCGTCACCTCACCATCCATGGCGAATTCGGACGATTGGCGGATCTCGGCGCTGAGGGCTTCCAAGTCGTTCAAATATTGGCGAATTTTTTTCGGTGCCATCTTTCTGTCTCGATCTCATCTGCCGCTGCGCCGGGTTTCGGCGCCGGGCGGTTCGATTGCTGTTGCGAGACAGAAAGCAAAGATCGGGCCAACTTGCGGCATTGCACCGCAAGTTGGGGGTTCCCGAAATGAATATGGCTAGTTGCGGCCCGACATCAGGCCGCGGGCGATGACCTGAGCCTGAATTTCCGCCGCCCCTTCGAAGATGTTGAGGATGCGGGCATCGCAGAGCACGCGCGAGATCGGATATTCCATGGCATAGCCGTTGCCGCCGTGGATCTGCAGGGCGTTGTCGGCATTGGACCAGGCCGTGCGCGCGCCCAACAGCTTGGCCATCCCGGCCTCGATGTCGCAGCGGCGGTCGGAATCCTTTTCGCGCGCGGCGAAATAGGTCAGCTGCCGGGCGATCATGGTTTCCACCGCCATCCAGGCCAGCTTGCCGTGGACACGGGGGAAGGCATGAATGGCGCGGCCGAACTGCACCCGTTCGGTGGCGTACTTCAGACCCAATTCCATGGCGTTCTGGGCCACGCCGACGGCGCGGGCGGCGGTTTGGATGCGCGCACTTTCGAACGTCGCCATCAACTGTTTGAAGCCCTGGCCCTCGACGCCGCCGAGAAGCTGTCCGGCCGGAACCTCGAACCCGTCGAAGCCGAGCTCGTATTCCTTCATGCCGCGATAACCCAGCACCTCGATCTCGCCGCCGGTCATGCCGGGGGCGGGGAACGGGTTTTCATCCGTGCCGCGCGGCTTTTCCGCCAACAGCATCGACAGGCCCTTGTAGCCCGGCTCGTTCGGATCGGTGCGGACCAACAGGGTCATCAGGTCCGAGCGCGCGGCATGGGTGATCCAGGTCTTGTTGCCGGTCACCTTATAGGTGTCGCCGTCCTTGATCGCGCGGGTCTTCAGACTGGCCAGGTCCGAGCCGGTGTTGGGTTCGGTGAACACCGCCGTCGGCAGGATTTCGCCCGACGCGATCTTCGGCAGGTAATGTTCCTTTTGTTCGTCGGTGCCGCCCAGGCGGATCAGCTCCGCGGCAATCTCGGAACGCGTCCCCAGGGACCCGACGCCGATGTAGCCGCGCGACAGTTCCTCGGTGACCACGCACATCGCGGTCTTACCCATGCCCAGGCCGCCGCCGTCTTCCGGAACGGTCAGGCCGAACACGCCCAACTCGGCCATCTGGTTGACGACCTCGATCGGGATGAAGTCGTCCGCCAGATGCCATTCATGGGCATAGGGCATGACTTGGTCCTCGACGAACTTGCGGAACTGGTCGCGGACCATTTCCAGCATTTCATCGTCGAGCCCGAGATTTCCGAAATGGCCCTCGGCCATGATCTCGCCCATGCGGGCGCGCAAGGCAGAGGTATTGCCCTTGTCGATCAGCGTCTTGGGAGCCTTGCCGTCGAGCGGCGACAGGTCCGCGCTTTCCAGGCCCAGGTCCGCCGGGCGAACGATCTCGACCTGGCTGATGGCGATGCCGCCCTTCATCTGCGCCAGGTATTCCCCGAACGCGGCCTGCAGCATCAGTTGTTCCATTTCGCCGAAGGCGCCTTCGCCGTCCAGCCGTTCGGCCCAGCCCAACATTTGGCGCAGGCCCTCGGTATAGGTCGCGAACCAGGCCAGGCCATGGGCAGCGTATTGATTGCTGTCCAGGGCGGCGGCCGAGACCTTGCCGTCCTTGGTGCACATGTCGGCAACGCGCCGGCGGACCACGGCGGTCACGTCGTCGGCGGCCGCAAGGCCCTCGCGGCACAGGGCCAAAAGATCAGGGAGAAGGGGGGATTGGCTGTCGGCACCAGTGCCCGGCAGCGTCGTTGCAGCCACGTTCATTGCATCGCACCTAGTTTTTTGCGGATGCGAAAGGTTGGCCCAAGCGTGCCTGTTAGTCAAGTAAAGGTAGATCGCGCAATCCCACCGGTTTCCCCCGCAACAAATCGGCTGCGGGCGGTCCGTTTCAGGCATCAGATAAGCTCGGAGGAATCCGGGGTCAGCTGGAAGAGACAGTCCAGTTGTCGTCCGAGATCTTTTTCGCGACGATATTTGATTGTCCCAAATTCACGCGTAACTGAACTTGCCCTCCTACTTGGTCGTCGCCCAAACCGGTGGCGTCGGGCAGATCATCATCGTCGGTATCAGCCATTTCTTTCTCCTCTATCGGGCCGATCTTTAAATCGGGCAATTGGCGTTCGAAAACTGTTCCCGATCTTGTTTGAACCGCGCGTCTCCGCTGAAGACGATGAAGAGTTCATTTTTCGGGTCCTTGCCTCCCAACGCTGGAATGTTCTTCTTCGCGTATGCGTCCCATTTTGGTTTCATGACTTTGAAGTCTGAGTTCATGCACGCTGCGAACCGGTTGATGGATGGGTCGCCGCTATCGAATTCGACAGAGGTCAGAGCGGCCTTCGCCTTGACCTCGAACCTAGTGCGAATTTCCGGATTTGCGGCCAACGCCTCGGCGGCGCCGCCGGTGCCGAAATACTGATAGTTCGAGAACGTGGGGTTGCTGTCCGTGCTGCCGGCGCCGGCGGCGATGTCGACGCTCGCCAGGACAGAGCCATAGGCCATCCGCCCTTCCTTATCCAAAGGAACGGGGGGAATGCGCGAGGCCTCGTAACGTTTGTAGCCCAAAGTGACGTTCTTCGGCGCGGTTCCCTCGAACCCGATTTTGAAGCCGAAGTGGGTGAAGGTGCCGAATTCCATCTGCGGGCCGATCTTACCGGTCAGGACCGGCGTTTCGTCCGTCACTTTGGGCGGGCCATCCATGAACTTGGTGGCGATCAACGCGGCGTCGCCCGTCGCGTAGACTTGTTTGATCTTCGGGCTGAAGATGGCCAGGTCCGACTTCAGATAGCCGTAGACCGGCGGCGTTGCTCCGTTCGCGTAAACCGGTGCATAGACGCCTTCCTGCCGGTTGTAGCCGATGTTCGCCGACTGGGTGTTGGCATCGCCGTCCAGGCCGATCGACGTCGAGGTCACGAAGATCACGGAGTCATCCGCGCAAGCGCCTAGGATTGTGGCGCCCAGCAGCAGCGGAATAAGATTTTTCAAACGCATGTGCTTCGAGCCTCCTTACTTCTTGGGGGGAACGGGCGCGGGCGTGACAGGCAACACCGGCACGGGGTGAACGGGTGGGCCCTGGTTGGCGGGCAGGTTCGCCTGTTTTTGCTGCTTCTCCTCATCCCGGATCTTGTCGCGGATCGACTTGGTGATGTCGCCGTATCCCGCGACCGGTTGCGAGGCGTCGCCGGTGGCGAAGAACTGTTCCAGCCCCAGCCCCGAAGTCTCCAGGCCTTCCAGCTTGGTGCTCAGGGTGATGGCGCCGATGACCGGCGCGTAGGACCAGCTTTCGCTGTCCACTTTCGGGACGCCATCTTTGTTGAGGGCCGGTTTGGGCTTGTTGGTGTGTCTATCCAGGAGGATGGCGCCCGCGGCGTTGGTTTGATTTTTGACGCTGTTCGTCAGTGGAATGTAGGAGAGTTCCTGGCGTTTAAAGCCCAGATTGAAATGCGCCGGTCGGGCGGAAGACAGGGTGAAACCCAGATTCACGCCCGTGTTGGTGCCGAAGAACATCCGTTTGGTCCCGGTCTCGGCTTTGATCAACTCGGTCTTGTCCTTCTCGCTTCCCTTGCCTTTGAAATCCGTCTTGCCGCTTGCGATCAGCGCTGCCTTGCCGGTGGCATGAACCTGTTTCAGTTCGGGGGTGAAGATCGAGCGGTCGGTTTCGAACGCGCCGTACACGGGGGGGATTTCAGCGCCTTCGAACACGGGGGCCCGTACGCCTTCGACCCGGTCGAAACCGATGCTTGCCGATTGTGCGGCGGCGTCGAACTTCAGCGCGAGGTCCGTTCCCGTGACGAACAGGACCGCGTCTTTATCCGCACATGCAGCCAAGGCGCTAACGGCGAGAAGAGGCGCTATCAGTTTTCGGAGGGGGGGCGAGAGTGGGGTCATTTGGGGGTCTCCAATCGAGCGGCGGTTTCAGTGGCGGGCGCGGGATCGGCGGGTGAAATGATGTCTGCCAGGGGGTTGCCCCGGACGTACACGTCGGGTCCGGGGCGGACCAGGGTGCTGGCGGCATAGCCGAGGGCCGCGGACTGTTCCGTCGTGTTGCTGACGAACGACAGGCCGGTGGCGTTTACGTGGACGGCGGTTCCGGCGGCGGGCTCTCGGGGAACGGGGATCTTGAGATTGACGAACCCGGTCCATTGAACTCGCGATCCGTCGTCGGCCTCTTCTTTATGGGCATAAGCCGCGCCGGACACGCGGCGGCTGTTCGTTAGCCAGGGCTTCTGGGCGACGCCGCAGGGGTCTTGCGCATTGTCGAAGTGGTCGGTGTCGCAGTTTCTCAGAATGCCGGAGATTTCCTCTGCGTATCCCAGATTGACGTTCGCGCCCTGGGCCGATTGGTTCAATCCCAGGCCCAGACTGCGAATTGTCAGGATATGCCCATCAAGCGACGGTCGCCCTGGGCCGGCACGGGAGATTTCAACCTGGGCCAGCCCGATAACATGGCGATAAGTCTGTCCGCCGGGCCCGTCGCTGCTTTCATAGCTGACGGCGCAGCCGGTTAAGACCGTAAGGCACAGACCACAGGTAACTGCTTTCGAGAAAATCCCGTTGTCCCCCAAAATTACGAGCGCCGCATGAAAGTGCAGTCATGTTTTATTTTTTTCTAATACAACATAGTCGGGAAAGTTCTATGGATGGGCAATATATATGGTGTCGGTCTGATTTCTTGACCGATATCAAGCGTCTAGTTGGCGGGGAATTTTCAGTGGGGCGGGCCGGGGGTCAAAGACGCGGCGAATCGCCTGTCGATGACGTGTGATAAACGCAGACGAGCGGCGCCTTTCCCGGGGCGGCAATGACCGGGGCGGCGCGAATGGCCAATCCGACGGTTTCGATCACCAGGTGGGCGCAGGGCGGGTGTTGTCCGGAAAGGTCGGCGTTCGGCGGAACGACGATCCGGTCATGACCAATGGTCACGACCGAGCCGCCGCCCGCGCTGCAAGCGGACAATAACGCTATCAAGCCAACCGCGGCGGCATGTCGCCGCACGCGGGCTGATCTCCAATCCATCATACGGACTCCCTGCCCAGGGATTTCAACCTGGAGTATAGCAGGGTTGCCGCGAAAAGGGGACCGTTCTGGGCTTAGGCGGAGATGCAGTCCTCCAGCGTCCGGAAGCCGGGGCGCTTGGCCTGAACCAGCACGGCCATGTTGCCGGGCTTGTGCTCGTTGGCCAGCATCTTCATATGCGCCGCCGGAATGTCGGCCCAGGAGAAGACTTCGGACATGCAGGGGTCGATGCGCCGCTCGATCACCAGCTGGTTGGCCTGGGAGGCCTGCAACAGGTTGGCGAAGTGGCTGCCCTGGATACGCTTCTGGCGCATCCAGACGAACCGCGCGTCCATGGTCAGGTTGTAGCCCGTGGTCCCGGCGCAGAACACGACCATGCCGCCGCGTTTGACGATGTTGCAGCTGACCGGAAAGGTCGCTTCGCCCGGATGTTCGAACACGAAGTCGACATCGTTGCCCTTGCCGGTGATTTCCCAGATGGCTTTGCCGAACTTGCGGGTCTCAGCCATGTATTCCTTGAAGCCCGGGCCATTGACCTCGGGCAGCTGGCCCCAGCAATTGAAATCCTTGCGGTTGATCACGCCCTTGGCCCCCAGGCCCAGGACGAAATCGCGCTTGTCCTCTTCCGAGATCACGCCGATGGCGTTGGCCCCGGACACGGCGCAAAGCTGCACCGCCATCGAACCCAGGCCGCCGGACGCCCCCCAGACCAACACGTTCTGCCCCGGGCGCAGGATATGCGGGCGGTGGCCGAACAGCATGCGGTAGGCGGTCGCCAGAACCAGGGTGTAGCAGGCGCTTTCCTCCCAGGTCAGATGGCGCGGGCGCATCATGCACTGGCGGTCCTGGACGCGGCAGAACTGGCTGAACGAACCGTCGGGGGTCTCATATCCCCAGATCCGCTGCGAGGTCGAAAACATCGGGTCGCCGCCGTTGCATTCCTCGTCGTCGCCGTCGTCCTGGTTACAATGAACCACGACTTCGTCGCCGACCTTGAAGCGTTTGACCTTGGAGCCGACGGCCCAAACGATGCCCGAGGCATCGGACCCGGCGATGTGATAATCGGCCTTGTGGTAATCGAACGGCGAAATCGGCGTGCCGAGCGCGGCCCAAACGCCGTTGTAGTTGACGCCCGCGGCCATCACCATGACCAGCACGTCGTGGCTGTCCAGCTCGGGCACGTCGACGACTTCTTCCAGCATCGCGGTGTTCGGCTGGCCGTGGCGCTCCTTGCGGATCGCCCAGGCGTACATCTTTTTCGGCACATGGCCGAGCGGCGGAATCTCTCCGACTTCGTAAAGATCTTTCTTCGGAAGTTCGGGGTTCAATTGAACGACTTCGGCGGCATCCGACATTGTCGCCTCCTTTTTGCTGTGTTGCGCCATCCCCCAGCGGGGCCGTTCGGCAGGAATGTCCCTGTGTCCTGCACGGTCTTTTTTCTTTGTGTTCGGTCTTATCCCCTTTACATTTTCTTCGCAATGCACAAAATTCTATCTTTCGTGTGAGATTGCCAAAACGAAATAAAATTACAAAAATTTCTGGCGTGAGGCGGTTTTCCGCCATTTTTGGGAGTTTGTCATGAGTGACAAGTTAGCGAACGCAGCAAAGAATGATGCTCTGCGGAAAGGGGCCGAGGCCCCCACGCGGGACCGTCCGTGGTTGTTCCGGACCTATTCCGGGCACTCGTCGGCCAAGGAGTCGAACGCCCTTTACCGGACCAATCTGGAGAAGGGGCAGACGGGCCTGTCCGTCGCCTTCGACCTGCCGACGCAAACCGGCTACGACGCGGACCATCCGCTCGCCAAGGGCGAGGTCGGAAAGGTCGGCGTGCCGATTTCCCATCTGGGCGACATGAGCCAGTTGTTCGACGGCATTCCGCTGGCGCAGATGAATACCTCGATGACGATCAACGCGCCGGCCGCCTGGCTGTTGTCGCTGTATATCGCCGCCGCCGAGCGTCAGGGTGCTGACCGCGCCGATCTGGCCGGGACGACGCAGAACGACGTGCTCAAGGAATACCTGTCGCGCGGCACCTACATCTTCCCGCCGGGGCCCTCCCTGCGCCTGACCTCGGACACCATTTCCTTCACCTGCAAGGAAGTGCCGAAATGGAACCCGGTCAACGTCTGCTCCTATCACCTGCAGGAAGCAGGGGCGACGCCGGTCCAGGAGCTGGCCTATGCCCTGGCCAACGCGCGGGCGATCCTGGACACGGTCAAGGCCTCGGGCCAGGTCGCGGATGAAGACTTCCCCCGTCTGGTCGGGCGGATCAGTTTCTTCGTCAACGCGGGCATGCGCTTCATCACCGAGCTGAGCAAGATGCGCGCCTTTACCGAGCTGTGGAACGACATCACCCGCGACCGCTACGGCGTCGAGGACGAGAAATACCGTCGCTTCCGCTATGGCGTGCAGGTCAACTCCCTGGGCCTGACCGAGCAACAGCCGGAAAACAACGTCTATCGCATTCTGTTGGAAATGCTGGCGGTCACGCTGAGCAAGAACGCCCGCGCGCGGGCGGTGCAGCTTCCGGCCTGGAACGAAGCCCTGGGCCTGCCGCGTCCCTGGGATCAGCAATGGTCCCTGCGCCTGCAACAGATCGTCGCCTATGAAACCGACCTGCTGGAGTTCGGCGATATCTTCGACGGATCCAAGGAAATCGAAGCCAAGGTCGAGGCTCTGAAGGAAGAAGCCCTGGCCGAAATGGCGCGGATCGAAACCATGGGCGGCGCCGTGCCGGCGATCGAAAACGGCTACATGAAGCAGCGCCTGGTGGAATCCAGCGCCAAGCGTCTGGCCGCGATCGAGGCGGGCGAGCAGATCGTCGTCGGCGTCAACAAATTCAAGGAAGCCGAGCCCTCGCCCCTGGTCGGGGAAAGCGGGGCCATCGTCACCGTCCCGCCCGAGGTCGAGGCCCAGCAGATTGCTTCGCTCAACGCTTGGCGGGACAGCCGCGACGACGCCAAGGTCTCGGCGGCCCTGGCGGCTTTGACCGAGGCCGCCAAATCCGGGGCCAACATCATGGAGCCGTCGATCCAATGCGCCCATGCGGGCGTGACCACCGGCGAATGGGGCCAGGCCCTGCGCGACGTGTTCGGCGAATACCGCGCCCCCACCGGCATCTCCGGTGCCGCCTTGGGCGCCGCCGGGGACATCGCCGCCGTGCGCGGTCGGGTCGACGAGGTTTCCGCCGCTCTGGGCCGTCGGATCAAGATCCTGGTCGGCAAGCCGGGCCTGGACGGGCATTCCAACGGGGCCGAGCAGATCGCCGTGCGCGCCCGCGATGCGGGGATGGAAGTCGTCTACGAAGGCATCCGCCTGACTCCGGAACAGATCGTCGCCGCCGCCCGGGACGAGGCCGTGCACGTCGTCGGCTTGTCGGTCCTGTCCGGCTCGCACGTCGCCCTGGTGACCGATGTCATGAACCTGATGCGGGCGGAGGGGTTGGACGATATCCCGGTCGTCGCCGGCGGCATCATCCCGCCCGCCGATGCCGAAACGCTGAAGGCCGCGGGCGTCGCCCGGGTCTACACGCCCAAGGATTACGACCTGACCGCGATCATGGACCAGATCGTCGATCTGGCGGCGGAAGGGCTCAAGACGGCGGCGGAGTAGTTTTTACGTCAAGGGCCGTCAGGCGCCCGCCGGGTTCAAGTGCTTGCCTTTCAAGCCGGATTCCATTGACGGGGCCCCACATGCCGGGCGCCGCGGCGGTGCGATCGTACCAAGGACGTTCGACCTATACCTTAAATCAGGTTGCGGGTTTCGGTTCGAGCATTGCATAAACACCCTTTCTTCCGGGGGGATGGAAAGGGGAATTGAATCTCATGGCGAATTGGCGGGCCGACTCATCCGTGCGCGGCAATCTCATCGCACTTATCGGACTGATCCTGATCGCCGGTTTTGCAACCAGCAGCGTCATCAGCTACCAGGTCTCGAAAAAGAGTCTGCGGGAAGCGCTCATTGGCAATGAACTGCCGCTGACCAGCGACAATATCTATTCGGAGATCCAAAGAGATTTGCTCCGCCCGGTGTTCGTCGCATCGATGATGGCCGACGATACGTTTGTCCGGGACTGGTTGCTCGATGGCGAAGTCGATCCCGGCAAGATGACCCGGTTTCTTGATGAAATCCGGGCCCAGCACGGCATGTTCACGACCTTTCTGATCTCCGACAAAACCCGCCGGTACTACCACTTCAAAGGCATCTCGAAGGTCGTCTCGGAAGACGACCCCCGGGATATCTGGTACTTCCGCGCTCGGGCGATGAAGGAAGATCACGAAATCAATGTCGATCTCAACGCCGAGCAAAACGACGCCCTGACGATTTTCATCAATCAAAAGGTGTTCGATTACCAAGGCAACTACCTGGCGACGACAGGGGTCGGCATCGCCTTTGATTCGCTCGTCAGAGTGGTCGATCGGTACAGGGAGAACTTCTCCCGCCACGTCTATTTCGTCGATAAGACCGGGAAGATCATGACGCGCTCCGACGGCGCTTCGATCACCGAGGAAAACATCCACAAGGCCGAGGGTGCCGCCACCATCGCGGACAGATTGCTGGCCGCCGACCATAGCTTTTTCGAGTATGAGCGAAATGGCGAAACCATGCTGGTCAGCGCCCGCCACATTCCGGAATTGAACTGGTGGGTCATCATCGAACAAGAAGAGGCAAGCGCCCTTGCCGGTATTCGCAAAAGCCTGATTACAAACTTTTTCGTGGGCCTTGTCGCCATCTCGCTGACGCTTGTCATCGTGCTTTACGCCGTCAACTGGTTCTATGCGCGCCTGGAACAAAAGGCTCTCGAGATGGCCCAACTTGCGGAGCATGAGGCGGGCCTCAACAAACGGCTCAAGTATGAGTTGGAGCTCAAGGACAAATTTTTCTCGATCATATCCCACGACCTGATTTCGCCGTTTTCTTCGCTGCTGAGCGGAACTCATCTGATGTCGGAACGCGCCGACAATTACAGCAAGGAAGAGCTTTCGGACTTCGCAAAGAAGGTGCATGCCTCGGCGGAAGAGGTCTTCAGTTTGTTGCGGAACCTGCTTGATTGGGCGCGCCTGCAAATCGACGGTGCCAGCATCGAGCCGGAGGACCTGTCGCTACGCGAAGTCGTCAGAAAGAACATCAGCGTTCTGGAGCCGCTGGCGCGTGAAAAAGACATTCAGATCGTCAATTCGATCGAAGGGGCATCGGCATACGCGGACCCCATTATGATCGATACGGTCATGCGAAATTTGATATCCAACGCGATAAAATTCACATCGCCCGGTGGAAAGATCGATGTGTCAGCGCGAGAACAAGACGGCGAAACCCGGGTGACGGTTCGTGACACCGGCGTCGGTATCGACCGGGATCGGCTTGATACGATTTTCGGTCTTGATCAGGAAACATCGACCGTCGGCACGGGCGGAGAACGCGGAACTGGATTGGGGCTCGCCCTGTGCAAGGAAATGGTCGAACGCAACGGCGGCAAGATCTGGATCGAAAGCGTGAAGGGCGAAGGGTCCGAATTTCACTTCACGCTCCGAACCAAACGGCCCTGATCGGCGCGGATTTCGCCGGCGATCATGCGCGCCGTGGCGGCGCCGGAAAGGCTCAAGACGGCGGCGGAGTGATTCGCGGGGGAGACGGCTGGGCGGTCTAGCCGTCCAGCACCTTCAAGAAGGTCTCGTAGCAAGGCATCAGCTTGTCGAACGGCCAGCCGCCGCGATGCAGGGCGGCCATGCCCTGTTCCATGGCGAACAGCATCATCGCCAACTCGTCGGCGTCGATGTCGGTGCGGACCTCGCCCGCCTGTTGGCCGTTGCGTAGGACCTGGGCGACGATCAGGCGCATGTCGTTCTGCAGACCACGCAGGTATTCGGCGATGTCCGGGTGGTGCGGGGCCAGTTCGACCGCCGTGTTGTAGACCATGCAGCCCTTGCGCCCCTCGTCCGAGCACAGATAGCCGGTGATCTGGTGGAAGTAGGCTTCCAGCTCGGCCCGTCCCGCGCTCGGTTTGCGCAGTTCCTTGCGCATGTCGTCCTTCAGGCTCTGGATGTAGCGGATCAACGCCTGGCGATAGATCGCATCCTTGTTGCCGAAGGTTCCGTACAGGCCATAGCGGCTGACGCCGGTGTGCTTGACCAGGTCTTCCATGGACGTGTGTTGGAAACCGCGCTCCCAAAACAGGTGCATGGCCTTGTCCAAGGCTTGGTCGGGGTCGAATTCGCGTGTTCTGGCCATATTTTCAGAATTGAAATTCTGCTTGGTCCCGTCAATCGGAAATTTCCGATCAGTCGGGACGTGGGGTTGAAATCAGGCGGCTTTCGCGCCGGGAAGCAGGACGGGAATGGCGTCGACCGCGGCGGTCGGGGCCAGCGGGTTTTCGACCTCGGGCCGCGCGACCTGGGTCAGATAGCGGGCGGCCCCGGCCTGAAATTCCTTGCGGATGTAACACCAGCTGACGAACAGACCGCCGAACCGTTCGAAATACATGATGTCTTCGTTCTCGCGGCACCATTGCAGGTCACGGGCGAGATTGCGCGAAGTGCCGACGAACACCCAGGACGGACGCACCCCGCCGTGCCAGATGATGAACACGCCGGTTTGTCCCTCCAGGTTTTGCTGCTGGGGGTCGAGATTGATGAAGCGGAAGAATTTGCCTTTGTCGTTACGAACCCAATTGGGGTCGACAGGCTTCCCCAGCTGGCTCATCTTCTTGGTGGCGCTCTTAAAAAACATACCTTCCTTCTCGTGCCCCCCGGAACGTCGCGTGCCCCGCCGGAGACGTTCCTAATATGGGGCGGTAATTTGACCGCGAAAAGCCCCCCTGTCGATGGAATTTTTATCGTTAATACTGGTCGTTACGGCAATCGTCCTGGTCCTGTGGGGGACCGTTCGCACCGGCGTGCCGCCGATGCCGACCTCGGGGGCGGTTCGGGACTGCATGTTCCATCTGGCCGAGGGGGAAAACCCGAACGTTATTTACGAATTGGGGGCCGGTTGGGGCGGTTTGGCGACGGCGCTGGCCAGGCGTTTTCCCGATGCCCGGGTGATCGCGATCGAGGTCTCTCCTTTGCCATGGGCGGTGTGCCGCCTGCGGGCGGCATTGTTCGGGCCTGACAACTTGGAAGTCCGCTTCGCCGATGTGATGAAGGCCGATCTGTCCGGCGCCGATCTGGCAGTCTGTTTCCTATGCCCGCCCGCGATGGCGCGGCTGGCGCCGAAGCTGGCCGACGGCCTGCGTCCGGGCGCGCTGGTCCTGTCCAATGCCTTTGCCTTGCCGGGGTGGACGCCGCTGCGCGAGGCCCGGGTCGCGGACCTTCATCGCTCGCCGGTCTATCTCTATCGGCGATGATAATTACGCTTCCGTCGCGTTTTGCGACGGCAGGCGTCGGTAAATTCTGGTTTAATCATGAAACGAATCAGAGTAGGGATTCCGCCAATTCGGCGCGGCCCCGACCCGAGGCGCCGCTGCCCTGGCTGATAATTAATAAGCGGGAGCGCTCTAATGACGGACAATTCCCAAACCGATACCCCCTTCAACGACAACCCGATGACCGAGCGGGTCGAGATCGTCGACGTCGCGCCGCGCGACGGATTCCAGGCCGTGGTGCCTTGGATCCCGACCGAAACCAAGGTCTCTGTGGTCGAAGGCCTGCTTGACGCCGGGTTCCGGCGGATCGAAACCGGGGCCTTCGTCAGCCCCAAGGCCATCCCGCAAATGGCTGATACCGCGGACATTCACGCCACCGTCGCCACGCCGGAGGGCGCGCGTCTTTGCGCCCTGGTTCCCAACATGACCGGCGTGCGCCGCGCGTTGGAAGCCGGGATCAAGGATCTGGTCTATGTCTTTTCGGTGACCGAAAGCCACAACCAGGGCAACGTGCGCCGCCCGGTCGCCGACAGCCTGGCCGAACTGGAACAAGTCATCGAGTTGGGCCGGGACGAAGAAGGCTTCCTGCTGCGGGTCAACGTGGCGACGGCGTTCGACTGCCCGTTCGAAGGCCGGGTGCCGACCGAAGCGGTCATGTCCTGCCTGGATCGGGTGACGCAATCGGCCTTTCCCATGGAAATCGGCCTGTGCGACACCACGGGCCGCGCCTTCCCCGATCAGGTCGCGAATTTGTTCGACCGGGTTCAGCGGGCCTATGACGGCGCGGGCTGCACCTGGGCCTTTCATGGCCACGATACCTTCGGCCTGGGCGTCAGTAATGCGCTTTACGCTTTTCAGGCAGGGGTGCGGGTGTTCGACGCGGCGGCGGCGGGGTTGGGCGGTTGTCCGTTCGCGCCCGGCGCCACCGGCAACACGGCCAGTGAAGACTTGGTCTTCACCTTCGAGAACATGGGGGTCGAGACGGGCATCGATCTGGACCGCCTGTTGAAGGTCGCGGAAGACATCGCCGAGTTGCCGCAGGCGGCGACCGGCGGGCACCTGCGTTTGGTTCCGCGCGGTCGGGCTTTGGCCGACCGGCCGGCAGCCTAAGGCCGGACGAGCGAACGGGCCGGGGGGCGGCATGCGGTTCAACCTGACGACCCTGCGTCTGTTCGTCACCGCCGTGCAGGAAGGCAGCATCATGGCGGCGGCGGCGCGGCACAATATCGCGCCCTCGGCGGTCAGCCGCCGCCTGTCCGACATGGAGCATCAGTTGGGCGCGCCCGTTCTGTATCGGTCGCGCGGCGGCGTGTCGCCGACCCCGGCGGGCGAGGCGCTATGCCGCCATGCCCTGAACCTGCTGCGCTTGGCCGACCGCATGGAAGCGGAGTTGAGCGAGTTCGGCGCGGGTGCCCGCGGGCACGTCCGGGTTGCCGCCAATACGTCCTGCGTTACTCAGTTCTTGCCGGAGGAACTGGCTGCATTCCTGGCCGACAATCCGGATATCAACATCGACCTGCGCGAAGGAATTAGCTCGGCCATTGTCCAGGACGTCGCCGACGGCCACGCGGATATCGGCCTGTTTTCCGAAGCGGTCGATACCGGCGCGCTGGAAACCTTCCCCTACCGAACCGATCATTTGATGGTTCTGATGCCGGTCGGCCATCCGCTCGACCATGGCGGCGATCTGTCGTTCGCCGACGTGCTGGGATATCCGGTGATCGGTTTGCAGACCGGCAGTTCGCTTCATACCCGGGTGCGGGAGGCGGCCGAGGAAGCGGGCGCGGATTTGGATTGCCGCCTGCAGGTCACCAGTTTCGACGCCCTGCGCGGCATGGTCGAGGCCGGGCTTGGCATCGGTTTCCTGCCGCAGGGGGCGGTCGCGCCTTATCTGAATGATCGCCTGGCGGCCCATGGGCTGACCGATCCTTGGGCTCATCGGCGGTTGCTGCTGGGCGTGCGCGAGGCGGCGGCGCTGCCCGCCGTGGCGCAGAAGCTGGTTTTGCACCTGACCGACCGGGCCCAAGAGGCGACCGCCCGGACAGGCTAATTCACGCCTTGCCGATGGGCGCCGTCGCCTGTTTGAGCCAGGCCCGCGTGGCCTTGTCGACCAGCGGCGTCAGGGCCTTGCGCACCCGGGCATGATAGGCGTCGAGCCAGGTTCGCTCGCCATCATCCAGCAAGGACGCCTCGACCAGATTGCTGTCGATGGGGGCCAGGGTCAGGGTCTCGAATTCCAGCAGATCGCGTTCGGCCCCCTTGGGCGGCGATGCCTCGCCGACCAGGATCAGGTTCTCGATCCGTATGCCGTAGCCGCCGGTCTTGTAGTATCCGGGCTCGTTCGAAATCACCATACCCGGCTCCAGCGCGACCGGGCTGGGCGCCTTGGAAATGCGCTGCGGGCCTTCGTGAACGCTGAGATAGCTGCCCACGCCATGGCCGGTGCCGTGGTCGAAGTCCAATCCCTCGGCCCATAGGAACTGGCGGGCCAAGGGGTCCAACTGGGTCCCGGTCGTGCCCTTGGGGAACCGGGCGCGGGCCAGGGCGATATGGCCCTTGAGCACGCGGGTGAACCGATCCTTGGCTTCGCGCGGCGGTTTGCCGATGGCGACGGTGCGGGTGATATCGGTCGTGCCGTCCAGGTACTGCGCCCCGGAATCGACCAGATACAAATCGCCCTTGCGTAGCCGCCGGTTGGTCGCGGGCGTCGCCTTGTAATGGACGATCGCGCCGTTCGGCCCGCTGCCGGAAATGGTGTCGAAGCTGAGGTCGCGGATCAGGTCGTTTTCCTGGCGGAAGTCGTACAGCCGGTCCGAGGCGTCCAGTTCCGTCGTCTCGCCCTTGGGGGCCTCGGTCTCAAGCCAGCACAAGAAATTGGCGACCGCGGCGCCATCGCGCAGATGGGCCGCGCGCATCCCGGCGATTTCCGTGTCGTTCTTGCGCGCCTTGGGCAGGATGCAGAGGTCCTGGCCGCGCTCGACAACGGCCCCACCGTCGGCCAAGCGCGCCGCGATCCACATCGGATCGGCCATGGGGTCGATGCGGACATGGGCCTGTTTGCGGGCCAGTTTGTCCAGAACGTCGCCCAAAGCCCCCTTGGCGTGGACGCGCACGTCCTTGCCGACATGGCGCAAAACTGCCGCCGGAACCTTGGCCGGGTCGATGAACCAATCGACCTTGGCCGATTTGTGGATCACGGCGAAGCTCAGGGCCAGCGGCGTGCGCGGCACGTCGTCGCCGCGAATGTTCAACAGCCAAGCGATGGAATCCGGCGCGGAAAGGATCTGCGCATCCTGGCCCTCGGCCTTTAGTTGTTCGGCGATGTCCTGGCGTTTGTCGGCGGATTTGCGGCCTGCGTACTTCAGCGGGTGAACCCGCACCGGGGCCGACGACGGCGGCGGCTGGTCGGCCCAGACGGCATCGATCAGATTGCCGTCGATGGGGATCAGGTCGCCGCCCGCTTTCTGCGCCGCCTCGCGGTAGCGCGGCACCTGCGTCGGCGTCAAAAGCCAAGGGTCATAGGCCAGCTTGCCGCCCTTGGGCAGCGCCTCGGCGATCCAGTCGGTTGCCGGCTCGTTGCTGATGTGGCGCAGGTCGTACAAGGTCGCATCCGCCTGGGTCGCGACCTGCAGGGTATAACGCCCGTCGACGAACAGGGCGGCCCGCTTGGCCAGGACCACGGCCAGCCCGGCCGAGCCGGTAAAGCCGGTCAGCCAGGACAGGCGCTCCGACCGGGCCGCGACGTATTCACCCTGGTGTTCGTCGCCGCGCGGCACGATGAAGCCGTCCAACCCGCGGCGCTTTAATTCGGCGCGCAACAGGGCCAGGCGTTCGGCGGCGGCGCTTTGGCTGGGATTCTGCGGTCCGGCGGCGGAGCGATCCGAGGCCGGGATGTCTTTGGGGGAGGCGGGTTTCGTGTCCATCCGATCAAGCTAGGAAGGACGCGGGCCATAGGCAAGACCTGAGACGTCAGAAGGCGCGATCGAGCGACGGTTCGTCTGTGATTTTGCGCACAGATAGCTATGCAAATGGCGCAGTGCTGCAGTGCGGCAATTGCGTTTTTCGCATGGGAGTTCCAGGCATAGGTTCCGCCAAACGCATTGCCGCCGACCGACGCCGCTTCGGGGCCGGCCCGCGACACGCTTTCAGGAGAGTGAAAATGAGTACCCAAACCGCCAACGTCCAAGCCGAATTGGACATCCTGCAGCGCGCGCGCCTGATGCAGAGTGACGTGCTGTTTCTGCCTTTGGTCCGGGCCGTCTCGACCCTGGCCGCCAAGTTCACCACCGGCCTGCGCCGTCGGGCCATGCGCCGCGAATTGATGGCCCTGGATGATCGCATGCTCCGCGACATCGGCATCACCCGTGGCAACATCGAATCCCTGGTCTCCGGCTCGTTCGCCAACGAACAGCGCGCCGCTTATCAGGAAGCTCAGGCCGATGCCGCCGCCGTCGACGTGTTCGTCCCGGTTCAGCCGCAGGAAGCCAACGCCGCCGCCAACCAGGACGCCCAGCAGTCGGGCGGTCGCCTGGCTGCCTGATCCGGCGCCTTGCAGTTCCACGCGAAACGGCGGTTCCCTGGCGGGAGCCGCCGTTTTCGTTTGCGCGGATGGCGGCTTTGGGCGGATCAGAACAGCGAGAACGGCTTGCTGCTGCGCCGGTAGCCTTTGTTTTCCATGCAGTTCTGGAAGAATTTGTCGCCTTGCTTGCGCATGTCGTAGCGGGCCATGGCGGCATCGTACTCGCTGCCGATCACGGGGCCGGTGTCCGGCTGCGGCAGGGGCTGGCGGCGCAGGACGCGTTCCGTCTCCGCGCGGGCGATGGACCGGCATTCCTGTCGGTCGAAGGCCAGTTGTTCGTCAGTCCCGCCGGGCAGGGTCCATTCGGTCACCGAACAGGCCGCCAAGGCGATCAGGGACAAAAAGGCCAGAGGAATAAGGCGTCGTGTTTTCATGGCTTTTATTCTAGCGCGTCCGCGGCCGCCAATAAACGCTGTGCTATTCCGCCTTGGGAAGGCAGGCGCGGATGAAGGCGACGACCTCGGGCGCGTCCCATTCGGCAACGCCGAGTACGCGGCCCATCTCCCGGCCCTGGGCATCGAACAACACCGTCGTCGGCAGGCCACGCGCCTTGACCGCGCGCGAGAACGCGCCCTTGGGATCCAGATGGATCTCCAGATTCTTGTAGCCCTGCTTGGCATAGAACGGTTTGACCTGATCCATGCCGCCGCGATCCTGGCTTAGGGCGATCACGGGGATGCCGTCCTTGGCCAATTCGGCCTTCAGCGCGTCCAGTTGCGGCATTTCCTTGATGCAGGGCGCGCACCAAGTCGCCCACAGGTTGACCACCGCCCCCCGGCCCCGGGCCAGTTCCGCGATGGTCACGGTCTTGCCGTCGGCGGTGGTGAACGGGGTTTCGACGGGGCCGGTTTTCGCGGTCTGCGGCTTGAACTTGGACAGCGCGGGGGGCGCTGCCGGACAAGTTGCCTCCGCCGCCCTTGCATTGCCGGCGGGAATAGTGAAAATCCCCCCACTCAACAGGACGGCGACGGCCAGGGCCGACAGGGTTGCGTTTCGTCCGGGGGCACGGTGTGTCATTCGGGTCGCCATTCGGGTTCTTTATCCGTCTGCGTTTGTCGTCTGGGTTGATCGTCTCAACTTCGCCTTGGACTTAAGGAGATAGCCATGGCGCGCACACCGGGCAAGTCCGGATCGGGCGGCGAGGGCGCTTCCGGCGCTTCGACCATCTGGGGCGGCCGCTTCAACGCCGGCCCTGCAGCCATTATGGAGGAAATCAACGCCTCCATCGAATTCGACAAGCGTCTGGCCAACGAAGACATCGCCGGCTCGACCGCGCATGTCCGCATGCTGGCCAAACAGGGCATCGTCGCCGAAGCCGATGCCGAGGCGATCGCCAATGGCCTGGCGACCGTGAAGGACGAAATCGCCGCTGGTGGTTTCGAATTCAAACGCTCGCTCGAAGACATCCACATGAATGTGGAAAGTCGCTTGGCCGAATTGATCGGCGCGCCGGCGGGCCGCCTGCACACGGCGCGGTCGCGCAACGATCAGGTGGCGACGGATTTCAAGCTTTGGGTGCGCGGCGCACTGGACGGATTGGAAGCGGGGGTCCGGGACCTGCAAACCGCGCTGATCGACCGGGCCGAGGCCGAAGCCGGAACCGTCATGCCCGGCTTTACCCATTTGCAGGGCGCGCAGCCGGTGACCCTGGGCCACTATCTGCTGGCCTATGTGGAAATGCTGGGCCGCGACCGGGGCCGCATAGCCGATTGCCGGGCGCGCCTGAACGAATGCCCGCTGGGCGTGGCGGCGCTGGCTGGAACGTCATTCCCGATCGACCGTCACATGACGGCGGAAGCCCTGGGCTTCGACCGACCGACGGCGAATTCGCTCGATACCGTATCCGACCGCGATTTCGCGCTGGAGTTCCTGTCCACGGCGACGATCCTGGCGGTGCACTTGTCGCGCTTCGCCGAGGAAATGGTGATCTGGTGCTCGCAGCAGTTCGGCTTCGCCAGCTTCACCGACGCGTTTTCGACCGGCTCGTCGATCATGCCGCAAAAGCGCAACCCCGACGCGGCCGAACTGGTCCGCGCCAAGATCGGGCGCATCGCCGGTGATTTCCAAAGCCTGGTGATCGTCATGAAGGGCCTGCCGCTGACCTATGGCAAGGACATGCAGGAAGACAAGGAAGCGGTGTTCGACGCCGCCGACAACGTCGCCCTGGCCGTGGCCGCCACGGCGGGGATGGTCCGCGACGTGCGCTTCAACAAGGACCGCATGGCCGCCGACGCGGTGCGCGGCTTCGCCACTGCGACGGATTTGGCCGATTGGCTGGTTCGCGTGCTCGGCATGCCGTTCCGCAACGCGCACCATGTCACGGGCGAACTGGTCGCCAAGGCCGAAGCCAAGGGCTGCGACCTGGAAGGCCTGACCATCGACGAGATGCGCGAAGTGGACCCGGGCATCACCGAAGACGTATATTCGGTGCTCGGCGTCGAGAATTCGGTGACCAGCCGCACCAGCTTCGGCGGGACCGCGCCGGACAACGTGCGGGCCCAGGTCAAGGCGGCGCGCGAACGGTTTCTGGGCTAAGGTCCGGGGGCGGAACGGGACGGACGGAAAGACGACATCCGATGGCGATGACACGCAGGCAGCTTCTTTCAACGCTCACGGTCGGCCTGGCGGCTGCCGGGCTGGCGGCCTGTGGGCGGAAGAATTCGCCCAAGCATCCCGGGGGGTCGGAATTCCCGCATGAATATCCGTATTTCCCACCGGAAAAACGGACCTTACCTTCCGGCGCTCCGGAAGCGGAAAAGGCGGAGCCGACGGATACCGCGCCGTACCTGAAACTGGACCCTATCCGGGACCGCAGCAAGTAACCCGGCGGGGCCGTCTCCGGCCCGCCACCCCAGACCGGACATCGAACATTGGATCATTTCACCTATCAAAACGGCCAGTTGGCCGCCGAGGACGTCAGCCTCGCCGAATTGGCGGAACAGGTCGGCACGCCGTTTTACTGCTATTCGCGGGCGACGCTGGAACGGCACTTCAAGGTCTTTGACGAGGCCCTTGCCGGGTTGGACCACACCATCTGTTACGCGGTAAAGGCCAATGGCAACCTGGCGGTGGTCAAGACCCTGGCCCGATTGGGCGCCGGGGCCGACGTGGTCTCGGGCGGCGAGTTGACGCGCGCCCTGACGGCGGGCGTGCCGGCGGAAAAGATCGTGTTTTCCGGCGTCGGCAAAACCCGCGAGGAAATGGCCCAGGCCCTGGACGCGGGTATTTATCAGCTCAACGTCGAGTCCGAACCGGAATTGGTCGCCCTGTCCGAGGTCGCGGCGTCGAAGGGCATGACCGCCCATGTGGCGATCCGCATCAACCCGGACGTCGACGCCAAGACGCATGCCAAGATCACCACCGGTCGGGCCGAGAACAAGTTCGGCATCGATTGGGACCGCGCGCCCGACATTTATGCCAAGGCGCGGGACCTGCCGGGGGTCGAGGCCCAAGGCATCGCCGTTCACATCGGATCGCAGTTGACCGATCTGGAACCGTATCGCCGCGCCTATGAGCGCCTGCGCGACGTGGCATTGGACCTGCGTAGTCGGGGACACGACATTCGCCGCCTCGACCTGGGCGGCGGTCTGGGCATTCCCTATGACGACGAACAGGCCCCGCCGCCTGCCGACTATGGCGCGGTGGTCAAGGAAATCGTCGGGCCGCTGGGCTGTCACATCACGGTCGAGCCGGGCCGCCTGATTGCCGGGAACGCCGGCGTGCTGGTGACCCGCGTTTTGTTCGCCAAGGATGGATCGACCCGGCGCTTCGTGATCGTCGACGCCGCCATGAACGATCTGATCCGCCCGGCCCTGTACGATGCCTATCACGCGATCGTTCCGGTGGCCGAGCCGTCTCAGGATAGTGAACGCCACACCGTCGATGTGGTTGGACCGATCTGCGAAACCGGTGATACATTTGCGGTGCAACGCCATCTTCCCGCCGTAAAGCCGGGGGATCTTTTGGCGATCAGGTCCGCGGGGGCCTATGGGGCCGTGATGGCTTCGACCTATAACGGTCGTCCCCTGGTGCCCGAGGTTCTGGTTTCCGGCGGCGACCATGCGGTGGTGCGCCGCCGTGTCGAGGCCGAGGAAATCATGGCCTATGACGCGGTTCCGGACTGGCTGGAGAGCTGACACGGCATATCCAGCGGCGGAAAAATGGGTTGCGGGGTATCGCGGGCGGCCCCACCTGAATAACAGGTGAATTCGCCCGGGGGTGAAAGGAGCCCGCCGCATGCTGGATGCTCCGCCGTCGGCCGCCGCCCAGATGGACAAAGCTGGGTCGGACAAGGGCCGATCGGACATCGGAATGGGTTTGCGTTACCGCCTGCTGTTACCGCTGGCGCGGGCGGTGCTGTTCATCGAAAAATTCTGGCCGTCGTTGGCCCCCGTGGTTGGGGTCGTGTTGCTGTTTATGGCCGTGGCCTTGCTCGACCTGTTGCCGCATCTGCCGCAATGGCTGCACGGTGTGGCTTTGGCGGCATTCGCCGGGGCCTTGGCCTTGACCCTGCGCCGGGCCTGGGAAAACCGCCCGCAGGTCAGCCGCGCCGCTGCCCGTCACCGTCTGGAACAGGATAGCGGGCTCGAGCATCGCCCCCTGGAAGCCCTGGACGATCAATTGCTGGTCGGGATCGACGACCGCTTGGCGCGGCGCATGTGGCGTCGCCACCGCGAACGCATGGCCGCCCGGATTGCAGCTTTGCGCCTGGGCGTGCCGTCGCCCGGCGTCGCCCGCAACGATCCCAAGGCCTTGCGCGCCCCGTTGCTGGTGGTCCTGGCCCTGGGCGTCGCCGCCGGATGGGGAGATATGAGCGACCGCCTGTTGCGGGCGGTGACGCCCTTGAGCGCCGTCGGCGCCGGTCAGGAAATCCGCATTTCCATCTGGATCACCCCGCCCGCCTATACCCGCCAGGCCCCGGTGTTTTTGGAACTGGGCGGGCCGCACAAGCCCGCAGCCGAGGACAAAACGCATGTGGAGGCCCCGGCGACCGTTACCGTTCCGCAAGGCAGCACCCTGCTGGCCCAGGTCGCGGGCGTTGGTGATCTGCCCGACCTGATCCTGGGCGGGGTCGAGACGCCGTTTTCGGCCATCGGCAAAGGCAAGGACGCGGGCAGCTACCGGGCGGAAACCTTGTTGGATGCGCCGGGTGAACAAAATTTGGCGGTGTCCGTCGGCGGGCGCGGTTTGGCCAAATGGCCGTTGGTCGTCGCCGCCGATGCGCCGCCGTCGGCGGAATTCGTTTCCAAGCCGTCGCGGACCGGTCGGGCGTCCGTGAAGACGGAGTTCGAAGCCAAGGACGATTTCGGCCTGAATTCCATCGAACTGACGATCCGCCACCCCAAGGGGCGGGCGGTGCCGGGCGGCGAGGATGTGGTGCGTCTGCCGTTGCCGCTGGCCGAACCGGGCACGGTTTTGACGCAGGGCGTCGGGGTGCATGATCTGAGCGCTCATCCCTGGGCGGGGCTGGAGGTCGTCGGCCGGATCGAGGCCACGGACGGCCGGGGTCAGGTCGGGACCAGCGAAGATCTGAAATTCCTGTTGCCGCAGCGGACCTTCAACCATCCGGTTGCGCGCGCTTTGGTCGAACAGCGGCGTCTGTTGTCCGATGCCTCGCCCGACGTGATCGCCGGGGTCGTCGAGGTTCTGAACGACCTTGTCCACAAGCCGGACCATTTCTTCAACGACACGGTGGTGTTCCTGGGCATCAACATCGCCGGGGCGCGGCTGCTGCACAGCGGCGGAAAGGATTCCGAAGTCGCCAGCGTGCAAAAGCTGCTGTGGGACACGGCCCTGCGGATCGAGGACGGCGATTTCGCCGTGGCCGAGCGCGAATTGATGGACCTGCAGGACAAGGTCATGAAGGCGATGCGCGAGGGCGCGGATTCCGAAGAGGTCCAGCGCCTGATGGATCAGTTGCGCGAAGCCCTGGACGACTACATGAAGGCCCTGGCCGAACAGTTGGCGCGCCAGGACCTGAAGAACCTTCCGGCGCTCGACCCGAATATGAAGAGCCTGGATAGCCGCGACCTGCAGGACCTGTTGGATCAGGCCCGCGAACTGGCCCGCAACGGGGCCATGGACGCGGCCCGCAAGATGCTGTCGCAATTGCAGAAGGCGCTGGAACAGATCCGTCGCGGCATGGCCATGGAACCGCAACAGCAACAGCAAATGTCCGAAGCCAACCGGCTGATGGAAGGCCTGAAGGAACTGACCCAGCGACAACAACAGTTGATGGACGATACCTTCCAGCGCGCTCAGCAGGACCGCATGAACCGCTCGGGCCGCCAAGGGCCGGAGGGTGCCATGCCGCTCGATCGCGGTTCTCGCGAGGGCGATATGCGCAGCGGCCAAGGGTCGCGCGATCAGGGCCGGCCCGGCGGCCGGCAAGGCCAACAGGGACAGCAGGGTGAGGGCATGCAGGGCGAGGGTGAGCGTCAGTCCCGCCCGAACGCCGATCCGCGCCCAGGTCAATTGGGGCGCGGCGGCGACCCCAATGCCCAGGCCCGCGCCCAGCAGGAAGCCCTGCGCCGCGCCTTGGGCGAACTGATGCTGCAAATGGACGAGATGCTGGGCAACATTCCCGAAGGAATGGGCAAGGCCGAGCGGGCCATGCGCGAAGCCTCGCGGGCCTTAAGCGAAGGGCGTCCGGGTTTGGCCGTTCCCAAGCAATCCGAAGCCCTGGATCATTTGCAGGAATCGCAGAACCAAGCCCAACAACAGATGGCCCAACAATTGGGCCCGCAAATGGGCCTGCGTCCCGGCCCGATGGGCCGTGGCCGCCCCGACCGGGGACAGGACCCGTTCGGGCGCGGTGAGGGCGGGGCCTTTGGTGGATCGGCGGACGGCGAAACCGACCTGCCGACCCGGGGCGAGATGCAACGCGCCCGGGAGATCCTGGAAGAATTGCGCAAGCGTTCCGGCGAGCGGCAGCGCCCGCCGTTGGAGCGGGACTACATCGAGCGGCTGCTCAAGCAGTTCTGATTAATCGGCTATCGCGAGACTGTTAGTGACCGACGGAATGGGCCGGGGCGGCAGGGGCTGCGCCATGGCCGCCACCGGCGTCTCCGGATTCCTGCGGATCGATGAACACGACCGTCATACGGCGCCGTAGGGGCGACGGCTCGACGATACGGATCTTGAAGGACATCTTTTCGCCCTTGCGCAGCTCGCTTTTCAGCGGCGGCGCATCGGCATGTTGAATTTCATGACCTTCGGCATCGAACAGGATCGCGCGCAGCATCGGCACCGGCCGCGGCTGGTCGTCGACGTTTTCGATCTGCCCGCGCACCACCAGGACTTCCAGGCCCTGATCCGTTTCCTGGATCGGGTCGACGCGCTGAATCTGCAGGCCCTCGCCGATCTGATGGAAGCCGAACATGTCGAACACGCCCTCAAGGGCTGGGATCTTGGCGACCACCTGGTCCTTGAAGAAGAACGTTCCCGCGACCAAACCGCCGATCAGCAGCACGAAGAAGATCACGATGATCTTCAGGATCGGGCTTTTCCGCGGCAGGTCGTCGTACGGTTCCTGTTCGTCGGCGGAGAACACATCCGGGATGTAATCCGGGTCTTCCATTTGATCCGGGGAATCGATGGCGTCCAGGTCGTCGTGTTCGTCGTCGTTGTTGATCAAGGATTCGAACGGCGGAATGTCGTCGTCGTCGTCCTCGAACATGGAATCGATATCGTCCGGCAGCACGCCCATGTCTTCCGGCTCGTCCATATCCATCGACATCTCGGGCTCGGGAATGGGATCCGGTTCGTCCGCCGGTTCGGGCGGCGGCGGCGCGGGCATGGGGGCTGGCTCAGGCGCCGGAGGCGGGGCCATCTGCGGGGCCGGTTGGGCATAGGCCCCCTGCGGCTGCGCGTACATCTGCTGCTGCATCGGGGGCTGTTGCATGTATTGCGGGGGATAGGCCTGCGGCGCCGGGCGCGCAGGGGCCATCGGCCGGGGAGCCGGATCCGGCAAGGCATCGCGCGGGTCGGCAAACCACACGTGGCTGCAGTTCGAGCAGCTCACATTGCGACCGGGACCAAGCTGCGCAGGTTGCAGTTGGTAGCGCGTACGGCAATTCGGACAGGTAATCAGCATATTAACCCCGATTCCACCCTTGGACTTTATATGCGTCGGTCCATAGGAAAGCAAGCCAAGCAAACCCAAGGACTTCCGCCGCGTCCCTGGACCTTCGTCCAACCCCATGGCATTGTTCCCGAAAGGGAATACCCGGTCATCCGTGAATTTTTCCCTAACTTTCCGAGAGCCCGCCCAAGGTGCCATCAAGGTGAAAGACAGCGACCAGCAGAGTATCGTCCGTTTCGAGAACGTCGGACTGCGTTACGGCCTGGGCCCCGAGGTGCTGCAAGACATCACCTTTGAGCTAGAGCCGGCGTCGTTTCGCTTTCTCTTGGGCGAAAGCGGCGCGGGCAAATCCTCGTTGTTGAAATTGCTCTATATGGCCCTGCGTCCGACGCGGGGGCAGATTTCCCTGTTCGGGCGGAACGTCGCCGCGACCTCGCGCAACGACCTGCCGCGTCTGCGCCGCCGGGTCGGCGTGGTCTTTCAGGAATTCCGCCTGCTCGATCATTTGTCGGCGTTCGACAACGTGGCCCTGCCGATGCGGGTCGCCGGGGCGCGCGAGGCCGATATCCGCCGCCATGTCGAAGAACTGCTGTCTTGGGTGGGGCTGAAGGATCATCTGAATTCCCGCCCGACGACCCTGTCCGGCGGCCAACAACAACGCATCGCCATCGCCCGCGCCGTGATCACCCGGCCCAAACTGCTGCTGGCCGATGAGCCGACCGGCAACGTCGACGATAAAATGGGCCTGCGCCTGATGCATCTGTTCGAGGAATTGAACAAGCTGGGCACGACCGTGATCGTCGCGACCCACAACCTGGGAATCGTCCGTCAGATGGCGCATCCGGTGATGCGTTTGGAAAACGGCCGGTTGAACACGGACGAGGCGGCGATCATTTCAGATCTGCGCCTGGACGATCCGGGCATCAGCGCCGGAAAGCGGCCGTCCGGCCCCGGCTTCACCCGTATTCATTGACGGCATGCGATCGTGTTGATGTTCCGCCGCCGCTCCGACCTTCCGATGAACGAGGACACCCTTGCCCGGTTTTTGCCGTGGCTGATCGCGTTCATGGTCTTTCTGTCGGCCCTGGCCCTGGCCGGGATGCTGGTCCTGCACGACGCCGTGCAGCGTTGGGACACGGGCCTGAAGGCGACGATTACGGTCCAGGTGCCGCCCGGCGCCGACGCGCGCGAGGACGATCTGCGCCTGGAGCAGGTGTTGTCGGTTCTGGCCGCCAAGCCGGGCGTCGAGCGGTACGAGACCATGTCGCGGGAAAGCCTGTTCGCCCTGTTGAAGCCCTGGATCGGCGAAGCCGGTCAGGCGCAGGACCTGCCGATCCCGATGCTGATCGACGTCACGGTCGACCGGGATACGGTCGTCGATATCGATCTGCTGGCCAAGGAACTGCAGGCCCGCGTGCCGGGGGTGTCGGTCGATGACCACCGGGTCTGGCTGTCGCAACTGGTCCGTCTGGTTACGGTGATTCAGGTTCTGGCCTGGTGCGTGTTGGGCCTGATTGCGTTGGCGACCATGGGGACAGTGGTGTTCACCACCCGCACGGGCTTGGCTATTCACCGCGAGGCGATCGAGGTTCTGCACCTGATCGGGGCGCAGGATGCCTATATCGCCCGGCAGTTCGCGGCCCGCGCCCTGGCGCTGGGACTGAAGGGCGGGTTTCTGGGGTTGGCTCTGGCCGCCCCGACCCTGGCCGGGATCGGTTATCTGGCGTCCGAAACCGGGGCGACCATGATCCCGAAGCCCGATTTCGGGTTCTTCCAGGTCGTGGGCTTCGTGCTGTTGCCGGTCGCGGTCGCTTTTCTGGCCATGATCACCGCGCGGGCCACGGTAATGCGCAACCTGAAGCGGATGACCTGATGAGCAAGCGTCCACGCCGTAAAGCCGCCGTAGGGGCGGGCCGGGTTCTGGTCATGGCGGTGGTCGTGCTGGCGATCTGGGGTGTCGGGCTGTTCCGTTTCGCTGATACCATTCCAATGGCCGTGGCCGACCCCGAAACCCATACCGACGCCATCGTGGTTCTGACCGGCGGTAGTGGCCGATTGGACGAAGGGTTGGACCTGTTGTCGCGGAATTTCGCCAAGCGCTTGTTCGTGTCGGGGGTGTATCACGGTGTGGACGTGGAACGCCTGGTGCAGATTTCCAAGCGCGAGCCCGAGGGCCTGGAGCCGCGCATCGGCATCGGCGACGCCATCAACACCGTCGGCAATGCCGCGGAAACGCAGGTTTGGATGAAAAAGCACGGCTATTCGTCATTGCGGCTGGTGACCGGGGCCTATCACATGCCGCGTTCCCTGGCCGAGTTCCATTTCTTCATGCCCCATGTGACGATCATTCCCAATCCGGTGTTTCCCGAACATGTGAAGCAAAAGGACTGGTGGGCCTGGCCGGGGACGGCCAGCCTGATCGTTTCCGAATACAACAAATGGCTGTTCGCCCGCGGGCGGCACTGGATAACGCAGTTGTTCGCGCCGATGGCCGGTGACGCGTCATGATGGTCTTTCGGTCCATGCTGTTCGGGGCGCTGTTCTTTCCCTGGAGCGTCCTATGTTCCCTGGTGGTGCCGGTGTCGTTGGTCTTTCCGCGCGGTTTCATGCAGAGCATCGTCAAGGTCTGGGGCATCGGCGTGCGGTTTCTGCTGCGTTGGGCGGTCGGCTTGCGTTGGCGGGTCGAAGGGCTTGAGAATATTCCCCCGGGCCCCTGCGTCTTGGCGGCCAAGCACCAGAGCGCCTGGGACACCATGGTGTTTCATGTCCTGCTGCCGGACCCGGTCTATGTCGTAAAAAAGGAACTGACCCGCATCCCGTTCTGGGGCTGGGGCTTTTACAAAGCCGGCTGTGTCGTGGTCGACCGCAAGGCCGGGGCCAAGGCCCTGAAGCATCTGGTGCAGGGGGTGCAGGCGGCGCTGGCCCGCGGCAGTCAGGTCGTGATCTTCCCCGAAGGAACGCGGACCCATCCGGATCAATCCGTGGATTATCATCCGGGGATCGCCGCGATCTATCGCGACGCCAATGTGACGGTGGTCCCCGTGGCCTTGGATTCAGGTTTGTTTTGGGGCCGGATGGCGCCGATCAAGTATCCGGGCGAGATCACCATCAAGTTTCTGGAACCCATCCCGCCGGGCATGGACCGCCGCGCCTTCATGACGTTGCTGCAGGATCGGGTCGAGGGCGAAAGCGCCAAACTGATGGCCGACAAGCGTGCCCGTTATCCCTACCTGCCCACGCCGCAACCTTCTGTGGATAACGGGTAAAACTCACCCGACAGCCGGATTTCCGCGCTTCTTCCTGTGGGTCGAACAGGGGGTGAAATGTTGAATAACGGGGAAACATATCAAGAACAAATAATTTGCCTCCCGCGCGCGTAGGGCCTACATTTCCCTAAATTCCCAAGCATTACCAAGCATTGAAGGATCAAGGGCCCGTGTCTCAACCGCCGACCACGTCGACTGCCCCCATTGCCGCCATTTCCCAGCAGATCTGGGACATGAAGTACCGGCTGAAATCGCCGGACGGGCGGCCCGTGGACAAGACGATCGACGACACCTGGGAACGGGTGGCGACGGCCCTGTCGGCTTGTGAGGACGATGCCGAGGCCTGGTTGCCCCGGTTCAAGGACGCGTTGAGCGGCTTCAAATTCCTGCCTGCCGGGCGGATCGTGTCCGGCGCCGGGACCGAGCGCATGGTGACCCTGTTCAACTGTTTCGTCATGGGCACCATCCCCGACGACATGTCGGGCATTTTCGACAATCTGAAGGAAGCGGCCCTGACCATGCAGCAGGGCGGCGGCATCGGTTACGATTTCTCGACCCTGCGGCCCAAGGGGGCGCTGGTCAAACGGGTCGGGGCCGATGCCTCGGGCCCGCTGTCGTTCATGGATGTCTGGGATTCCATGTGCCGGACCATCATGTCGGCGGGTTCGCGCCGGGGCGCGATGATGGCGACCATGCGCTGCGACCATCCGGATATCGAGGCCTTTATCGAGGCCAAGCGCGAGCCGGGCCGCCTGCGCATGTTCAACCTGTCGGTGCTGGTGACCGACGACTTCATGCGCGCGGTCAAGGAAGACGCGGGCTGGGAACTGACCTTCGGCGGCACGGTCTATCGGACCCTTCCGGCGCGGGAACTGTGGGACAAGATCATGCGCGGCACCTTCGCCTATGCCGAGCCGGGGGTGATCTTCATCGACCGCATCAACGCCCGCAACAATCTGCATTATTGCGAAGATATCTCCGCCACCAATCCCTGCGGAGAACAGCCCCTGCCGCCTTATGGCGCGTGCCTGTTGGGTTCGATCAACCTGGCGCGGCTGGTCGAAAACCCGTTCCAAGCCAATGATGGTCAAGGGGGTGCCGGGATCGACGCCGAGGCGCTGGACAAGCTGGTCCGCACCGCCGTGCGGATGATGGACAATGTGGTCGACGTTTCGAACTTCCCGCTGGAACAGCAGCGCCACGAGGCCCAGGCCAAGCGCCGCATCGGCCTGGGCGTGACCGGCCTGGCCGACGCCCTGATCATGTGCGGTGCGCGCTACGGCGGCTCGCAGGCCGTGCGCCTGACCGAACAATGGCTGCGCGCGATCCAGCGTTCGGCCTATCTGGCTTCGGTCGATCTGGCCCGTGAAAAGGGTGCGTTCCCGCTGTTCGACAAGGATGCCTATCTGGCCGGCGAGCACGTCCAGACCCTGGATCAGGATGTCAAAGACGCGATCTCCGAACACGGCATCCGCAATGCGCTTCTGACCTCGGTCGCACCCACGGGCACGATCTCGCTGTTCGCCGATAATGTGTCCTCGGGGCTGGAGCCGGTGTTCTCGTTCAAATACACCCGCCACGTCCTGATGCCCGACGGCACCCGGCGCGAGGAAGAAGTCACCGATTACGCCTATCGCCTGTACAAGCGGATGTACGGCGAGGATGCGGTCCTGACCGACGCCTTCGTCGATGCCCAAAGCCTTAGCCCCAACGATCATCTGGTGATGCAGGCGGCGGTGCAGAAATACATCGACTCCTCGATCTCCAAGACCATCAACGTGCCGGAAAGCATCTCGTTCGAGGACTTCAAGGACGTCTACATGCAGGCCTACGACCTGGGCTGCAAGGGCTGCACGACCTATCGCCCCAACGACGTCACCGGCGCGGTGCTCGAGGTCAAGGACAGCCAGAAGGAAGCCAAGGCGGACGAGCCGGAACTGCCGCTGGAACCGGCGACCCGCAAGGTTCTGCCCGTGGATGAAGGGGACTCCGGCTCCGTCGTGCGCATGTTCCAGCCGCTCGACCGGCCGGGCGAGCTGCCGGGCCGGACGTACAAGGTCCGCTGGCCGGAAAGCGACCATGCGATCTACATCACCATCAACGACGTGATGGACGATCAGGGCCGTATCCGCCCGTTCGAAATCTTCATCAACTCCAAGAACACCGAGCACTATGCCTGGACCGTCGGCCTGACCCGGATGATCTCGGCGGTGTTCCGGCGCGGCGGCGACGTGTCGTTCGTGGTCGAGGAATTGAAGGCCGTGTTCGACCCGCGCGGCGGACAGTGGATGAACGGCAAATACGTGCCGTCGCTGCTGGCGGCCATCGGCGGGGTGATCGAACAGCACATGATCCAGTCGGGCTTCCTGCCCAATCCGAACAAGGACAAGCAGGACAGCGACGTCAAGGAAATGCCCAAGGCTGTCGCCATCGGCGGCGGGGCCGAGGGCGGCATGATGACCGGTGGCGCGCCGTTCCGCCAATGCCCGAAATGCGCCCAGGCCAGCCTGATCCGTCAGGAAGGCTGCGACACCTGCACGTCCTGCGGCTATAGCAAATGCGGCTGACGGCATGGAGCCGCGCATAAGCCTGATTACGCTCGGCGTTGCCGATATCGCGCGGAGCAGAACGTTCTACGAAACTTTGGGTTTCGTTGCCGGTGGGCCTAGCAGCGAACATGTCGTGTTCTTCCAAGCTGGCGGCATGGTCCTCGGGTTGTATGGCCGGGCAGCCCTTGCGGAAGATGCGGGGGTCAGCGATCCGGGGCCGAACGATTTTGCTGGCATAACGCTCGCCTACAATGGGCGTGACAAGGCCGAGGTGGACTCCGTGCTGGCGGCTGCTGTCGCCGCGGGTGGGCAGCTTGTAAAACCGGCCGCCGACGTGTTCTGGGGCGGCTATTCCGGTTACTTCGCTGATCTGGACGGACATTTATGGGAAGTGGCCTGGAATCCGCTGTTCCCTATCGCGGAAGACGGCTCGATCTCTCTCCCGGCCTAGACGAGTTTCCTCAGCACACGCTCCAACGCCCGGTCGCGAATGCCCATCTCCTTAAGGTGGGCGACGGTGTTGCGCAGGTAGTCGACGCAGGGGCCGCGCCGCCCGTGGCCCTGGGCGATCATGCGGGCGGCTTCGTCGGCGGGGCGTTTGCCCGCGTAGTAGTCGTTGGCGTGGTTGGCGACGAAGGCCGCACCCGTCACCGGTTCCCGGCGGTCCTTCAAAAACAATTTAAGCCACCTGAGGTGGTATTCGCCCTCGGAGGTTTCGCGGGCGTGCAGATGGGCCATGACCGGCTCACGGTCCTGTCCCCGGACGCGAAAGGCCAGCCCCTGGCACGATCCGCCCCGATCCAGGCCGAGGACCAAGCCCGGTTTGTCCCGCGTGCCGCGATAGTCGAAGGAATAGAGGCAGAGCGCGCGGTGATAACCGTACAGCCGCGCCGGGCGGGTTTCGGCATGGGCGAAATCGGCGTCCCACATCAGGGAGCCGTAGGCGAACAGCCAGAAATCGCCGGTCTCGGTCGGTGCGCGTGTGCCTGCCATGGCCGCCATTGATAGGATGTCGCTGGCGAGCGCGCAAATTCTTCCGTATCGGCCTCGGTCCGGCCTATAACGGGCCATGATGCCGACGCCCAATACGATCCTGGAAAAACTCCGCACCGCCCCCAAGGGCCTACGTTATGCGGCCCTGGCCCTGCCGGTGGCCGTGGTCCTGGGCTATGTCGCGTTCTGGTTCGTGGTCGCCGGGCTGGCCGAACGGCAGTTGGCCGACTGGATCGCGGCGCAACGCAGCCATGGCGTCGAGATTTCCCATGGATCCGCAGAGACCACCGGCTTTCCCTTTCGCATCGCCATCCGCCTGGACCAACCCGCCGCCCGTTGGCCGGGCGGAAGCTGGGCCGGCCCGGAACTGAGCCTGTCCGGCACGCCCTGGGACTGGCGGCGGCTGCATTGGTCGGCGCCGGGCGCGCATCATGTCGAATGGCGTGGGCGCGACGGACAGGCCCATGCTGCGACCCTGACCGCCCGCCATCTGGAAGGCTGGGGCGAGGGCGGGGCCAATCGCCTGCCCCGGTTGGAGCTGGGCCTGAGCGACGGCGAATTGGTCGCCGATGGCCGTCGGTTCCTGGCGCGCGGCCTGTTACTGCAAATCGCCGCCCCGGAAGAAGCCACCTCCAATGGACCCAGCGTTGGACCCCGTTTGCCGATGTCGTTGGACGCCAAGACGGTAACCCTGCCGCCGGACCTGACGACGGCCCTGGGCGATACCATCGATCGCCTGACCCTGGACCTGTCCCTGAACGGCCCGGTCCCGCCCGGTCCCTGGCCCGATCCGGCCTTGCAATGGCGCGACGCGGGCGGCGTGGTTGAGGTCCGCCACCTGGGCCTGGCCCAAGGTGAATTGAGCCTAAGCGGCGAAGGCACGCTGGCGATCGATCCCGAAGGCCAGCCCGAGGGCGCATTCGCGGCCCGGATCACTGGCTTCAACGCCGCCATCGAGGCCTTGCGCAAACAGGGCCTGATGGACGACGGCACGGCCGGCACGGTGCAGGTCGTCCTGGGCTTGTTGGCCAACGGGCCGCCCGGCGGGCCGAAGACGCTGGACGTGCCGCTGACGGTGCAGGACCGAACCCTCAGCCTGGGCCCGGTCAAGCTGTTCCGGCTGAAGGCTGTCGATTGGTTCACACCCCGGGGCTCGTGACCGGTGGTCAGGAGCTTTGCTATGCTCCACCCCATGATCCGACTTCTTGCTTTGATCGCCGTGATGGCGCTGGTCTCACCGGTGCGAAGCGACGAGACCTCCCGGCCGCAGAACGGTCCCTATTATTCGGGGCAGTTGCTGGTCGCTGGGCCATCCATGCCCGATCCCCGGTTCGCCGGGGTCGTGATTTATCTGGCCGATCATGACCGCGAGGGGGCGATCGGCCTGGTCGTCAATCAGCCCCTGGGCGGCGGCCCGGTGCGGGATTTCCTGATCGGCCTGGGCCATCCGCCTGCCGACGATGACGATATCTCCGGCGATATCCGCATCCATCGCGGCGGCCCGGTCGACCGGGGGGCGGGGTTCGTCCTGCATACCAACGATTACCAGACCGAGAATACGGCGATGATCCGAGGGGCGGTCGCGGTGACGGCCAGCCTGGACGCGGTCAAGGACATCGGTCGGGGCAAGGGCCCGCGCCGCTATCTGATCCTATTGGGCTATGCCGGATGGCGCGGCGGCCAGTTGGAAGAAGAGCTCCGTCGCGGCGATTGGGAAATCGCCCCCTATGACGAGGAAACCGTTTTCGGTACGGACGACGATGCCAAATGGAGCCGCGCCCATGCCAACGCCGGGGTGCCGATGTAGCAGCAGCCGACCGGGATCAGGAAGATTTCCGGACCAGGCAATACACCCGGGCGACCCGATAATCGTCGAGCAGCTTTTCCCCGACCTGCCGAAAGTTATCGGGGGTGAAGGCGATGTCGCCGCTGCCCGGTTGGGCGTGGCTGGTCATTTCCAACACATACCAGAAGCTTTTCGGCAAGCTGGCCATGATCCGCCCGCGCCGGTCCGACCCGGCGACGGAAATGCCGATCACTCGCCCGTCGTTGGAAAAGACGGGCCCTCCGCTGATCCCGGCGAAGCCGGGAAGGTCTTTGGGAAAGCGTTCGACCACGCCCCAGACGGCGACTTCCTCGTCATTGCGGAAGCGCCCGAAGCCGATCATCCGCGACCGCCCGATATAGGTCGAATGAAGGGCGGCGCGACGTCCCTTGGGGTAGCCGACGTGAAAGGCATCGACCTCGCCGTTCAGGGATCGGGCCAAGGCGACGGCGGGTGCCCGTGGGGTGGCGCGGCCTGCGATCACGGCGACGTCGGCGCCCATATGAACCGCGCGGACACGCACCGGCCGGACGGATTTGCCTTCCGGGCTGTCATAGATCAGGCCGACCTTGTCGCAGCCATCGACCACGTGCCGGGCCGTCAGCCAGGTGTCTTCGTTATCGACCGCGAAGGCGGTGCCGGATGACGAGCGGGTCTTGGCCTTGTGCTCGACCCGTGATTCCGGCAGGCCGGGGCGGGGGACGACGGGCGGCGTGCGCGGGGTGGGGACGATGTCCTGCGGCGGTGGGCGACGGGGCGCTTCCATGATCGGGCCGCGCCGGTCTTCGCCGGTCAACAGGCTGTTCGCCATCAACGCGATCAGCAGCAGTCCCGCGATAATGTCCCAGCGCCGCATGGCCTGGCCTCCGGATCAACCGACCACGGCGGCGGCGTTGATCGCGGCGACGCTCAATTTAACCGAGGCCAGGAAGGTCGCCGCGCCGATTTCCCCGTTTTCAATCCGCTGGGGCAGGCCGCGCAACAGCAGATCGACCAGGCGATAGGCCAGCAGCTGAAGAAACAGGGTCACGCCGCCCCAGATCACGATGTCCCAGACATTGACGCTTGTCGCCATGCAGAACGCCAAGGGAATGGCCAAGCCCAACAGAGCAGCGGCCAAGGAAACCGCGACCGCCTGATTGCCGTCCTGGATCAGTTTGATGTCGTCATAAGGCGTGATCCGCACATAGATCATCATCGCGATACCGAGCATGACGAAGGTCACGGACGAATGCAGCATGAGAACGGGAAACCCGCTCAGAAAACTTTCGAACACGGCATTCATGATCGGTCCTCCCCTTTGCCCCTCATGACGACTGGCGCAAAGCCTAATCGAAGAAGGGGGGAATTGCGATACCGGCGGCTAGTCGTTGACTCGGCAGGAAGGGGGGTTTAGCGTCCACCCGAATTCGAAAGGGTTTATTGCTTGACCGCCAGCGTTCTCAACATTCTGCCGCGTTTCCGCCGCCGCGCCACCGGTGCGGTGTTGTTGGCCGCGCTATGGGTGAAGATCGCGGTCGTCGCCATTGCCTTGGCGCAGCCGGTACAGGCCGCCGAGCCCGCGGCAAGCGCGGCTGAGCAGGACCTGCTGGCCGCGCTGCGCGTCGTCTGTACGCCGGGTGGGGCGAAGGTCCTTCCCTCGGGTGACGAGGGACAGGCCCCGGCCCACGCCGCCGACACGATGGATTGCGCCCGTTGCTGCTGTACGGCGGCGATGGCTGTGCCGGGCGTTTGCGGGGCCTGCCTGACTACCCCGGTCGCCTTCCGCGCCGAGATATCGACACCTCAATTCCTGATCGCCGCACAGCATGCGCAAACCCCCGGCAAGCCCCGCGCGCCGCCGGTTCTGGGCGTCTCCTGACTGTACCCGCGTTTGCTTATGTCGCGGCCCGTGATCCGGGCCGCACCGATCAAGGATCACCGATCATGAAGACCACGTTCAAAACCGCCTACTTGGGGGGCTGCCTGGGCACCGCCCTGTTTGCCGCCGCTTTCGCCACCCCCGCCTTGGCACAATCGCACGATATGAAGGGCCATGAAGGCATGAATCACGGCGCGATGGCGCACCAGGGCGTTACCGTTACCGGCGCCTGGGCCCGCCCGACCATCGCCAAGCTGCGGATTTCCGCCGCCTATTTCACCGCCATGGGGGACAAGGAAGACAAGCTGGTCGCCGCCCATACGGACATCGCCGGGCGGACCGAATTGCATGAACACGTGATGCAGGGCGACGTCGCCAAGATGCGGCCCGTCGCCGCCGTGCCCATGGCCCCCGGAAAGCCGGCGGTGTTTCAGCCGGGCGGTTATCACGTGATGATCATGGACCTGAAGCAGCCGTTGAAAGAGGGCGATACCTTCCCCCTGACCCTGACCTTTGAAAAGGCGGGCGATGTCACGGTGACGGTCGAGGTCATGAAAAAACCGATGAGCCATGGCGCGCACGGCGGCATGGATCACGGCACGATGCACAAGTAATCACGATGGCTCGGCGCCCCGGCTGCTTTGGCCGGGGCATCGCGCTTTCAGCGATCAGGCCTGCTTGGCGTCGATCACACCCCGGCGCACGGCGCGGGTGCGGGTGAAGACCTCTTCCAGGCCATCGCCGTCGCCGCGCCGGATCATGCGCTGCATGGCCGACAGGTCTTCCGAAAACCGGCCCAGGATTTCCAGAACCGCGTCGCGGTTGGTCAGGAAAATGTCACGCCACATCACCGGGTCCGAGGCTGCGATGCGGGTGAAATCGCGAAAGCCCGTGGCCGAAAATTCGATCACTTCCTTTTGCAGGTCCGTCGACAACTGCGTCGCCGTATCGACGATCGTATAGGCGATCAGGTGCGGCAGGTGCGAGGTGATGGCCAGAACCTGGTCGTGATGGGCGGCTTCCATGACTTCGATCTTCGAGCCGGTGCGCTGCCAGAATTCCCGGACCTTGGCGACGGCGGCCGGGTCGGTGTCTTCTTCGGGCGTCAGCAGCAACCAGCGGCCTTCGAACAATTCCGGGAACCCGGATTCCGGCCCCGAATGCTCGGTCCCCGCCAGGGGATGGCCGGGCACGAAATGCACGCCCGCCGGAAGATGCGGTTTGACCGCCGCGATCGCGGGCAGTTTGACCGAACCGACGTCGGTGACGATCGCCCCCTGCTTCAGGGCCGGGGCGATGGCCTTGGCGACGGCTTCATAAGCACCCATGGGGGTACAGATGAAAACGATGTCCGCGTCCTTCACGGCTTCCGCCGGGTCGGTGGTGACTTCGTCGGCCAAGCCCAGGCGCATGACGGTGTCCAGGGTTTCTTGTTTGCGCGCGGCGACTGCGACCTTGCCCGCCAGGCCGTCGCGACGGACGATCCGCGCCAGGGACGAGCCGATCAAGCCGATCCCGATAAACGCGATCCGGTCGAACATCGGGCCGGTTTTGTCCGGGGTGCTCATGCGTCGGCTCCCATGAATTCGCGCAGGCTGGCGATCACCAGCTCCATCTCGTCGGCCTTGCCGATGGTGATGCGTAGGCAATCGGGCAGGCCGTAGCTGGCAACCCGGCGCACGATCACGCCCTTGGATTTCAGATGCGCGTCGGCGGCTTCGGCCTGGGCCACATCGGCGAACCGGGCCAGTACGAAATTGCCGACGCTGTTTGCCGGCACGAACAGGCCGATTTGACGCAGGGCGTCCTGCGTCCGCTTCAGCCATTCGTCGTTGTGGGCGCGGCTCTTCTCGGTGAAAGCCGTGTCGTTGAACGCCGCCAGCCCAGCGGCCTGAGCCGGAACCGAGACGTTGAACGGCCCGCGGATGCGGTTCAGGACCGCCGCCATTTTCTCGGGCATGTAGCCCCAGCCCAGGCGTGCGCCGCCCAGGCCGTACATTTTGGAGAACGTGCGGGTCATCACCACGTTGTCGGCGGAGCGGGCCATGTCCATGCCGTCGGTATAGCCGGGGATGCCGACCACGTATTCGGCATAGGCGCCGTCGATCACCAGGATCACGTCGTCGCGCAGACCGTCGCGCAGACGCTGCATTTCGTCCGCCGTCAGGTAGGTGCCGGTCGGGTTGTTCGGATTGGCGACGAACAACAGGCGCGTTTTGTCGGTCACCGCCGCCAATAGGTTGTCGACGTCGGCCTTCAGATCGGTTTCCGGTGCCGTGACCGGCGTGCCGCCGGCGGCCATGGCGGAAATGCCGTACATCAGGAAGCCGTGTTCGGAATACAGAACCTCGTCGCCCGGGCCGACATAGGCCTGGCACAACAGGTTGATGACCTCGTCCGACCCGGCACCCAGGACGATGCGGGATGCTTCCAGCCCGTAGCGCCCGGCGATGGCGGCGCGCAGTTCCGGCGCATGCCCGTCGGGGTAGCGGTGGATGTTCGACGCGGCATCGACCATTGCCTGGACGGCGGCGGGGCTGGGGCCGAAAGCGCCTTCGTTGGAAGACAGCTTGATGACCTTCGCGGCGCCCTCGATCTTGCTTTCACCGCCCTTGTAGGGGGCGATGTTCATGATGCCGGGTTGCGGTTCGGGCGTGGTCATTTCCGCGCACCTTCCGGGTCCAGTTCCTGCGGGCCAAGCGGCGTTGCGCAGGAACCCAGGTGAATGACGCGGCTGACTCGTCCGGGAACGGCGTCCAGCAAGGCGTCCATGTGGTTCTTTTCCGGGTCGACGAAGCCGAACACCTCGACGAAGTGGGTCCAGGCGGCGGGGCGCGTCGGCTCGTGCCAGACCTGATTGAACACGGGCGAAAAGCCCAGGTCATTCAGGGCCTTGCCGATGGCGCGGAAGGGAATGTCTTCTTCGCATTCGACCGCCAGATAGGTGCGGTCGCGGCCCGTGGCTTCGGGTTTGACCTTGGGGCAGATGACCAGGGCTTCCAGGCCCTGGGCTTCGAACCCGTTGCCCGGGCCGGCGAACGGCAGGCGGGCGATGACGCGGGGCGCGTCCTCGGACGTGGAAACCAGATTGCGCCACCAAGGGTCGGCTTGGTCGTTGCGCGGCAGGGGCAGGATGCCCAGGGTGTATTCCTGGCGCTGCACGGCCTCGATCACCCTGGCGCTGGTCGTGAACCGGCGCATCGGCGTGAAGCTGCCGTATTGATCGCGGGCGATGTCCCAAAACCCGGTCTGGTTCTCGGGCACCAGGACGGCCACGGAAAACGGGCCTTCGAAGCTGAGGGTCGCGACGATCAGTTCGCGCCAGATGCGCGTCAGTTCGCGGCGGGGGAAGTGGCCTTTATGGTTTTCCATCAGGCGATAGACGATTTCCGCCTCGCGCGCCGGGCGAATTTTGACGGACTCGCCTTTCTTGATCTCGCGCACGTTCTCAACGATCTGCGTGCGTTGCATGATCAGCTCGTGAAGCTGCGTGTCGATGTCGTCAATCTGTTGACGCAGGTCTGCGAGCGTGGGTTTGCTGGTCTTCGCCATGGTCGGGCCGTTCCGTGGTATGCCGTAATTCGATGATGGTCGTCATGGTTGCCGGGCCGGAGCCGGGGACGCGTAGTGATACTGGGATGCAGCCCGGAAATCAAAGCCAAATCAGGGGTAAATCAGGTCCTAGGGCTTTCCTTGGCGGGTCGTCAGCCCGCTGCGCCCGGCGGCGCCGTGCCCCTGGGGCAGGGAAATATAGGATCGCCGCCGTTCCTGGGCCGCGGGCGTGGCGGCGTAAATCTGTTTGACGGCCTCCATCATCACGACCCCGGCGAAGGACCCCCACATCACGCCGCCGGCCCGTTCCCAGGCCGGGGCAGAGCGCACCAGCAGGGCCGTGCGGAACGGCGGCATGTAGAGCGCCCGTTCGGTCGTCAGCGGGGTGAACATCGATTCTCGCAGCAAATGAGACAACTGGCGCGGAGAAAACGGCCGACCAAAGCCGAACGGCGTGCGTTCGAACCGGGCCCAAAGGCCCGAACGGTTGGGCACGATCACCATCAGGCGCCCTGAATCGGACAGCACGCGCCAGACCTCGCGCATCAGGGGGCCGATCTGTTCGGCGCATTCCAAGGCGTGGACGATCACGATCCGGTCCATGGATAGATCGGGAAAGGGTAGTTCCAACTCATCCACCAGGGTCGCTTGGCCGCCGCCCTGGGCCGGCCAACGCAAGACACCTTGGCGGGCGGGCATGGCGGCGATTACCCGGTCGGCTTCTTCGCGGAAGCCATCCAAATAGGGGGCGGCGTACCCCAGGCCCAAAATCCGCTGTCCTTTGGTGTCGGGCCACATGGCGCGGATCTTGCGCCGGATCATGCGTCTGGCCGCCTGGCCCAGGGGCGAGGCGTAGAAATCCCTCAAGTCGACGACATCGATCCACATGGTCCGCAGCATAGTCGAATTCGCGCCTTGTCAAAACGCCGTGAGTCGATGTTCCAGGCGTGGCGTCGTCCGTAGACGGGTGTTAAGGTCGCGGCAAATTTCAACACCCATCCGGGAGACATCCACCGATGAAACTGCGCTATTCCCCGACTTCGCCCTTCGTTCGCAAGGTCATGATCACGGCCCATGAGGCAGGGCTGGTCGATCAGATCGAATGCATTACCACCAATCCCTGGGATCTGGGGTCGGACCTGGGTGCGGACAACCCGGTGAACAAGGTCCCGACGCTGATCACCGATGGCGGTGAAGTGTTGTACGATTCCACGGTCATCTGCGAATACCTGGACAGCCTGCACAGCGGACAGAAGCTGTTTCCCGCCACCGGTGGTGCGCGTTGGCAGGCATTGCGCCTGAACGCGCTGGGTGACGGCATGTGCGAAACAGGCATGCGCCGCGTGTTAGAGGGCCGGTTCTGGGCCGATAATCAGCGTGCCGACTGGATCGAGCGCGCCAACGAAACCCTGGCACGCTGCATCGGCGCGCTGGAAGACGAAGCCAGCGTCCTGTCGGGCCCGATTACCATCGGTCACATTTCGCTTGGCTGCTTCTTTGGTTGGGCCGATCTGCGGTTCGCCGATATCAATTGGCGCGACGACAATCCGGCGGTCGCCGATTGGTATGCCGCGTTCTCGGCCCGGCCGTCGATGGTCGCGACTGAACCGCCCAAGTCGTAATCCTGGCTCGGGAAGATGCAAGGGGGGCGGACGTGCGGGCAGCCGACGTCATCAGGGAATTGAACCTCGCCCCTCATCCCGAGGGCGGTCATTACCGTGAAATCTACCGCGATGCGGTCCCGGACGGGGGCCGTGGTGCTGTGACCAGCATTCATTACCTGTTGTCGGGGGGTGAGCGGTCCCATTGGCATCGTGTCACCGATGCCGCGGAAATCTGGAATTTCCATGCCGCCGGCGGCGCCGGGACGGCGGGGCTGGAGCTTGCCCTATCGCCCGATGGCGGCGCGGTCGAGACCCATGTGCTGGGCAGCAACCTGACCGGCGGCCACAAGCCGCAGGTGGTGGTGCCCGCCGGATGGTGGCAGGCCGCGCGCCTGATCGACCCGACGGCGGAGGGTTGGGTCCTGGTCGGTTGCGCCGTGGCTCCGGCGTTCGAGTTCTCTGCCTTTGAAATGGCCCCGCCCAATTGGGCGCCAGCGGACTGGAAATCCTGAAGCGCGCGTTCTAACGTAAAGGCGGCTGACGTTTTTTGGAGATGCCGCCATGGCTGCTGATTCGTCCTTGCACGGTGCCGCGAACCTGGGCGCCCTTTTGGTGCGGGCCTTTCGTTGGTTCGAGGAAGGCCTGGCCTCCGATCCCGATACCGCGCATCTGCCGCGTTTGTCGGGCAGCCAGTTCATGACATTGGCGAGCCTCGACGACGACGGGACCTCGATCGCCGAATTGGCACGCCGCGTCGGCGTGACCCGGCAGGCGATGCATCAGATGATCGGCGAAATGGAACGTTCGGCCTTGGTCGATCTGGTCGATAGCCAGACCGACCGCCGGGTCAAATTGGTCAAGCTGGCGTTGCTTGGCCGGACCCTGGACCAAAAGGCCGCCACCGCCATTGCGGACTTGGAGAAAGAGCTGACCAAGCGGATCGGAAAGCAAGCTGTGGCCGACCTGCGCAAACATCTGGCCGCGGATTGGGGCGCGCCTGGGAAATCAGGCGGTAAAGCCTGAGTCTGATTTCGATTGGATTCCGATCAAAGCATCGGCTTAATAGGCACAAATACCATGATTGGTCGGCTGAGAACCCTGCCGCCCATTGACGAAGACGGAACAAGAAATGGCCCGCAAATCGTTTTTCTCCAGACTCTTCAACGACGACGATGACGAAGAGTCGGTGGAAGATATCGACCGCCGCCTGGCGGAAGAACTAGCCGCGATCGAAGCCCAGGAAGTCGAAAACCTGGAAGGCTCGCGGATGATCATGGACGATTGGGATAACGCGGGCGCCTGCGTTTATCTGATGGACCTGGCGCCGCTCTACCGCATCATCGGTGGGCGCGACAGCATGTTGGCCAAACGCCTGCCCGATGCCTGCGATCATATTTTCGAACGCCAAGTTCCGGCGGGCGAGGGCCGTGGGCGTATTCGGGGTGATTACTTCGTGATGAGCTTCGTGTCTCTGACGCGCGAAGCCGGCTTCGTCAAAGCGGCCCAGGTCATCAACGGCATCGGCCTGCAAACCATCGGCGAGCGTTTCAAGACCATCGACGTGCCGCACCTTCTGGTCGCGGCCGAGGTTGCCGATCTGACCGGCGACGACGGCGAGTTCGATCCCGAAAAAGCCAAGGCCCAGGTCGAAAGCGGCGGTTCGGGCGTGCGTCTGGGGAAAGCCCCGGAAGAGCCGATCTGGCTGAAGCTGTCGGTGGAAAAAGCGAAGAAGGCCGCGGAACTCGTGGCCGCCAAAAAGGGTGAAACCATCGATTCCGATGCACCGCGTCCGCGCCGCCGGGGCGACCCCGATTGGGTCGATAGCCGGTCCGACCGGCGCAAGCGCATCTCCAACGATCCGATGCAGATGGAACGCCGCCGCGGTCGAGATCGTCGGGTCAACAAGTAGGCCGGAATTTCGCTTAAGCGCTTTTGGGCCTTTTTCGCCTGAACATTTCTTTCGATGCCAACACGGCGCCGCCGACGATCAGGGCACAGCCCAGGGCGACGGCGGGCGTCGCCTCGCCCTGACCGAAGACGATCAGCAGGATCGTTGAAATGAGCGGCGCGGCATAGGCCAACGCCCCCAGGACTTGAATGTCGCCGTGCTTGGTTCCGTAATCCCAAGTGAAGAAGGCCGCGCCCACGGGCAATAGGCCCAAGCCCAGCACGGCCAGCCATTCGCCGATATCGGCGGGCCAGACCGTGGTCTCGAACGCCAGATGGCATCCCGCCGCCAGGATCGCGGTCACCGCGCAGAACCCGCCGACCGTATCCGTCGGTACATGGCCGAACCGCCGGTTGGTGACGGAATAGGTCGACCAGGCCAGCGCCGCCGCCACGGCCATGGCATAGCCGAAGGCGGCTTCCGTCTTGACCGCGACGAAGCCCGCATCGCCTGTCCCCCCGCCGTCGGTGACCAGGGCGACCGTGCCCGCCAGCCCCGCCAGGGCCCCTGCCAAATGCCACCAGCGCAGACGATGGCCCGGCAACAGGGCGGAAAACAGCACGATCAGGACAGGCCACAGATAGTTGATCAGATTGGCATGGACCGGCGGGGCATTGCGCAGCGCCAGGAAGTAGAAGAAGTGGTAGCCGAACAGCCCCGAGACGCCGAGCGCCCAGGCCCCCAACGGCTGGCGGAGAAAGGTCACGGGCCGCTCGCCGCGCGCCAGCCATTTCAGGGCGATCATCACCGTCGCGACGGAAAAGCTCATGGCGACCAATTGGAACGGTGGAACCTTCCCGGTCAATGTGGTGAGGAGGCCGAGCATGCCCCACATCAGGACCGCGGTTGCCCCGATCAACGTTGCGCGCTGCGCGTCGGGGGCCAGGTTGTCGGTCATGGCAGGAACTTCACGACCTTGAGTCGCCCGCCGGGTGCGATGATCGCCTCGGGCCGTCCGTCGCCGTCCAGGTCCTGGGCCAGCACCGCCAAATCGATGGGCGCGGCGTTGACGACCTCGGCCAGTTCGCGGAACCCGCCCATCGAGAAGGTGACGACGCGCAGATTACGGCGCGCCGCATCGGGCACGATCAGGTCGACCACGCCGTCGCCGTCCATATCGGCGATAGCCGACAGGCCCTGTTCGCGCGATCCGATGGCGTGGTTGGAAAAGCCGGGGGCTTCGTGATCTTGCTCCAGGCGCTCTTCCTTCCACTCGTAAAGCTTCAGGGGGCCGCCCAGGTGCGGGGTGATCACGGCGGCGATCTCGTTCCGCCCGTCGCCGTCGAAATCGGCCACGCCGACCGGGTTGAGCCAGCGAAAGGCCTGACCGATCGGCTCGGACTCGGCGGCCAAACGCAATCCCCGATCCGAGGTTTCGATCACCGCCAGGGCCGCGCCGACGCGGGTATAGGTCTTGACCGCCAAAATCTCGTCGACCCCGTCGCCGTCGATATCGACGATGCGGGGCGCGCGGTCTTCGAACACCGCCTCGGTCGTCAGGTTCAGGGTTTCGCGGTAGCCGTTCTTCAGGCGCAGGGCCAGACCAGCGGCCTCGACCGCGTCGCCCAGCACGCCATGGCCATAGCGCTCGGTCGGTTTGCGATACCACGCGGCGGCGATGTTGCGTTGGCCCAGGACGACGACCTCGTCGGGCATGGCGGCGGTGTCGTTCGATCCGGCGGGGGGCAGGGGTTCAGGCCGAGGCGTCAGGGTGACGCCCTGCTCGTCCAGGCCGACGGTATGGTGGCTGCCGTCTTCCAGGCGGATCACAGCGGCCCCGTCCAGGCGCCCGACCCAGGTGACGGCGGCGGGAAGCTCGGCCCCGAATTCGCGCGCATCCAGGGCCTGCGCGGCGGCGGGCGCGAACAGGATGGACAGCAGGGGCAGATAAGAAAAGACGGCGCGTGTCATGACGCGCCGTCTTAACAAATGTATCCGGTTTGAGCCAGCGGCTTGGCCGCGGGATCGGCCCATCCTTAGATCATGTACTGCCCGCCGTTGGCGGAAATGGTCGAGCCCGTGATGAAGCCCGCGTCGTCGGACGCCAGGAACACCACGCAGCGGGCGATTTCCTCGGCCTGACCCAGCCGGCCCACGGGGATTTGCGGGATGACGACTTCGTTCAGCACCTTTTCCGGCACCGCCATGACCATTTCCGTGCCGATATAGCCGGGGGCGATGGCGTTGACGGTAATGCCCTTGGACGCCGTCTCCAGGGCCAGGGCCTTGGTGAAGCCCAGGTCCCCGGCCTTGGCCGCGGCATAGTTGGTCTGGCCGAACTGGCCCTTCTGCCCGTTGATCGAGCTGATGCTGACGATCCGGCCGAACCCGGCCCCGCGCATGTCTTCGATCACGTTGCGCGACAGGTTGAACAGGCCCGACAGGTTGGTGTTGATGACCGCATCCCACTGCTCCTTGCTCATCTTGTGCAAGGGGACGTCGCGGGTAATCCCGGCGTTGTTGACCAGAACCTCGATCGGGCCGATGTCGGCCTTGATCTGCGCCACGGCGGCGGTCACGGCGTCGAAGTCGCCGACATCGAATTTGTAGACGGGAACTCCCGTTTCTTCCTTGAACTTGGCGGCGGCTTCGTCGTTGCCGGCGTAGTTGGCGACGACGGTGTAACCGGCTTCCTTCAACGCGACGCTAACGGCCTTCCCGATGCCGCGCGTGCCGCCCGTAACCAATGCGACCCGTCCCATATGTGCCTCCCTAGGTTTTGTTGTCGCTGATAGGAACGAGGGCGCCGTCCCCCGGCGGCGCCCTCGGTAGTCAGTTTCAGCCGCGCTCGACGCACATGGCGATGCCCATGCCGCCGCCGATGCACAGCGTGGCCAGGCCCTTCTTGGCGTCGCGCTTCTGCATTTCGTACAGCAGCGTGGTCAGCACCCGCGTGCCCGACGCGCCGACCGGATGGCCCAGCGCGATCGCGCCGCCGTTGACGTTGACCTTGGACGTATCCCAGCCCATGTCCTTGTTCACGGCGCAGGCCTGCGCGGCAAAGGCTTCGTTGGCTTCGATCAGGTCCAGATCGGCCGCCGACCAGCCGGCTTTCTTCAACGCCGCCTGCGACGCCGGGATCGGGCCGGTGCCCATGACCGCGGGGTCGACCCCGGCGGTGGCCCAGGAAACGATGCGGGCCAGCGGGGTGATGCCGCGCTTGGCGGCGTTTTCGGCGGTCATCAGCACGGTCGCGGCAGCGCCGTCATTGATGCCCGAAGCGTTGCCGGCGGTCACCGTGCCTTCCTTGTCGAAGGCGGTGCGCATGCCGGACAGGGCATCGGCGGTGGTGCCCGGTTTCGGATGCTCGTCGGTGTCGATCACGGTCTCGCCTTTACGCGATTTGATCGTGACGGGGCAGATTTCGTCCTTGAAGCGACCGGATTCCATGGCGGTGGCGGCTTTCTGCTGCGACGACAGGGCGAAGGCGTCCTGTTCCTCGCGGGTCAACTGCCAGCGCTGGGCCACGTTCTCGGCGGTGATGCCCATGTGATAGCCGTGGAAGGCATCGGTCAGGCCGTCCTTGATCATGCTGTCGACCATTTCGGCCGAGCCCATCTTGGTCCCGTTGCGCAGGTTCATGACATGCGGGGCCTGGCTCATGCTTTCCTGGCCGCCGGCGACGACGACGTCGCAGTCACCCAGCATGATCGCCTGATAGCCCAGGGCCACGGTGCGCAGACCGGAGCCGCACAGCTGGTTGATGCCATAGGCCGTGCATTCGACCGGGATGCCGGCGTTGACGGCGGCCTGACGGGCCGGGTTCTGACCGGCGCCGGCTTGCAGGATCTGGCCCATGATCACTTCGTTGACGTCCTCGGGGGCAATCCCGGCGCGCTCCATGGCGGCGCGGATCGCGACTTCACCCAAGTAATGAGCGGGAACGGAGCTCAAGCCTCCGTTGAACGCACCGATCGCGGTCCGCGCGGCGCTGGCGATAACGACTTCAGTCATGCTTCAATCTCTCCTCAAAAAAACACACCTGCCCGGCCCGGAGTCGATCCCCGCGGGGAGGTTGCTGTTACGCGGATTTGCGGCACCGCGTCATTGTGAAACCTTTCGGATGTTCTGCCCTGTCGGAGCCGTCTGAAGCGGCCTTCATCTCCCACTTTCGTTATATGGGGCCGCAGGCTCGGACACAAGGTCGAACCCCTGGCAAACCCTGACGTCGGTCAAGCAGGCTGGGCCTTTCGGGCCCGCAGCCAATCGGCCAAAAGCTTGGAAACAGGGGGCTTTTCCCCATCGCCCAGGACGATATCCGCCTCATCTCCGGCAAGGTGATGAATCTCGGCGGCGGGCAGGGCATCGGCCAGGGCTTGTTGCGATGCGGCAGGGGCGGCGGGGTCGTCATCGGCGATCACGACCAGGGTCGGGCAGGTCACATCGGCGGGGCGCAGGGGCTCGTTGCCGACGATCCAGTCGCCCCGCGCGGGCGCGTTCACCAGGTACCAATCGCGCACCGCTTCCAAGGCCGCGGGGCCCGGAAGGGCGACGCCGTCGTTGCGCCAATCCTCGGCGATCACGAAGCGCCCGGCCTGGCGCGAACTGGGGATCAGGTCGGCATAGCGGCGAAACCGCGCGGGCGTGGCGCGGGGGGCCAGGGCGGCGACCATGGCGCGGGTCATGTCCACGGGTAGCACCCCGGTTTGGACGACCGCGTCTTCGAACCGGGGCAGCATGTCGGCCATGTCGCGCAAATCTTCGCGCCCGGCATGAAAGTCCCAGGGCGTGGCGAGAAGCGCCAGGGCGCTGACGTCGTGCGGGTGCAAATGGGCCAATCCCAAGGCGAGCAACCCGCCGTGCCCATGACCGATCAGGGCGACCGGCCCCCCGTTCAGTCCGACAGCAGCATCCAGGGCACGGCCCAGCCGTCCGGCAATCAGGTCCGACAGGTTTTGCGAGACCTCCGTCCCCTCGGGCATGCCCCAATCCACGGCCAGGGGGCGCAGGCCCCTCGCCGCCAGATCACGCAGCAGGCTGTGCTCCGCATCCGCGTCGAACAACCAGCTGCGTTGCGCCGGGGATGGGATAAGGATGGAAATAGGGCCATTTGAATCAATGGCTTGAGGCGTATCGCCATAGTCGAGCAGGCGGGTCGATCCGTCATGCCAAACGGTTTTCGGTTCCGTCGGGCGCGGGGGGCGGTCGGCCAGACGATACAGGCGCACGCCCTGGGTGAAAGCGTCCAGGCGTTTGCGGGCTTCGGCCGTTGCAGCCCGGTAAAAGGCGTCAGCTGGAACGTTTGCGAGGGCTTTTTGCAGTTCGCTTGCGCGTGCCGCCAGTTCCGGCCGGACTTGATCCGGCTTCAAGGGCGGCCAGCCGCTGCTCGAGCTCGTCAATGCGGCGAGCGAGCCCAGCAAGGTCGAGGTCTCCATCGCCATCAGCAGCGGCAGGGGACGCGGCCCCGACACCGGCTGCACGGGCGGTTGCGGCGCCCTGTCCGTCTTTCGCTTGGTCATCGCTTTCGCTGTCCGTGGTCGTCCCGGGCGCACCTTGAGATGGGCTTTGAGGAGCGGATTTCGCGGCGTTCATGGCCTGTTGCGCCAGGGCCGCGAAGGCTGTGGCCGAACCGGTCATCATCTGCGTCATTTGCGACATGGTTTGCGCGATCTGGGGATCGGCGGCTATGGATTTTGCATGATCCTGCCACAGGTCCAGATACTGTTTGGCCAGTTGATCCATGTCGGGCTGGTCGGCCATGGCGGGGTCCTTCGATTGAGCCATCCGGTGGGGAAAGATATCATTCGCGTCGGGTGAGGGGGAACATTTCATTGCGGCGCAACAACGGACGCGCTAGTTTTTCGCAACGCAACGATTTTTCCGGGGGAGACCAATGGCGGATAAAAAGCCCTCAGAAGGTGATCCGATCATCATTAAGAAGTACGCCAACCGGCGACTTTACAACACGGCCACGTCCAGCTACGTGACCCTCGATTACTTGGCCCAGATGGTCAAGGACGGTGACGAATTCGTCGTCAACGATGCAAAAACCGGCGAGGATATTACCCGCCAGGTTCTGACGCACATCATCGTCGAAGAGGAAAGCAAGGGCACCAACCTGCTGCCCATCAGCTTCCTTCGCCACCTCATCAGCTTCTATGGCGACAGCCTGCAGGCGGTGGTTCCGAATTATCTGGAACAGACCATGCAGTCCTTCGCGACCAATCAGGAAGCGCTGCGCAAAACGATGGAAGACGCCCTGGGCGGCTTCAATCCGTTTGGTCAGTTCGAGGAAGTGTCGAAGCAAAACATGGCGATGTTCGAGAACGCGATGAAGATGTTCTCGCCGTTCTATGCCGAAGGCAATGCGCCGACGGCTTCCCAGCAGCCCCGTACCGAAGACGCCCCCGCCCCGCAGGCCGGTGGTGATTTCGACGATATGCGGGCCAAGCTGGAAGCCATGCAGAAGCAGCTGGACTCCCTGTCCGGGGACAAGAAGTAGCCGACTATTTCTTGTCGTCCAGTTCTCGGACGACCCGAAAGCTCAGCCAATAGCTTTTAACGGCGGCGGGGTTCTTGGCCCGTGACGCTGCGCGCGACTGCCGTGCGTAGTAATACCAGGACCCGCCCCGGATCACGCGCACGTCGCAATCGCCGTCGGTGCGCGCACTGCCGTCGCGCGGCGCATCCTGGTAGCTCGGAACCCAGCAATCGGAAACCCATTCGTAGGCATTGCCGTTCATGTCGTACAGGCCGAACGGGTTGGGCGCGTATTGGCCAGCCGGGGCGTTGCGATGCCCGGGCCATGCCCCAACGCAATTACGGCAGTTGAGGGCGCCGTCCTCGGCCTTGTCGCCGAACCAATAAGCTGTCTTGGTTCCGGCGCGGGCGGCGTATTCCCATTCCGCTTCGCTCGGCAGGCGATAGGTATGCCCGGTCTTTTTCGACAGCCACCGGGCGTAGCCTTCGGCCATGGAAAAGTCGATGTTGACCACCGGTTGCCGGCCCCGGCCCCAATTATGGTCGTGCGGGTTGTGGGTGCAGCCGCCATCGGCCAGGCAGGCCTCCCATTCGTCGAAGGTGATTTCGAACCGGCTGAGGGCGAACGGTTTTTTGAAGAACACCGGGTGCTTGGGTTGCTCGGCGGGCAGCAGGTCGCTGCCCATGATGAAGACGCCCTTGGGAACCACCACCATTTCCGGGCACTGCGGGCAGTCCTGAAAGACTTCCGGGGCTTGAACGGTCTTGGTTGCGGCCTTGGCCGGGCCGGCGACGGCAAGGCCGATCAGCACACACAAAATGGACAAAATGGCGGGAGAAGAGAGGAAGCGTCGTGTCATCGGTTTTTTGAAATGCCGGTGGTTAAAAACGGGTCTGTTAAGATAGTCTGATATGCAACGCCGGTCGATGGCCAGAGCGATGGTCAGAGCGATGCGTCGCATAAAACAGTAGGAGCAGGAACCGCATGTCATCTTCGGATGGTTTCGTCTTTTCGGGAATCCTCGACGGTAAGGGCGGAGCCCGCGCGCTCGACGTCGATCAATTGGCGATCGAACAGGCGCCGGGCATGGTCGAATGGGTGCATCTGGACATCACCAAGGAACCGGCCCGCAAGTGGCTGCACGATCAATCGGATATTCCCGCCCTGGCGGTCGAGGGATTGCTCGCCCCGGATACGGAACCCCGATGCGCCGAATTGGATGACGGCATTCTTCTGATCCTGCGCGAGGTCAATACCCACGAAAACGCCAGCGCCCATGACATGATTTCGCTGCGGCTGTGGATTGGCCCGGCCAGGATCGTCACCGCGCGATTGCGCCATCTGGAGGCGATCGAGGATATCAAGGTCGCGCTGGCCAAGAAAAACGGCCCTGGTTCGGTCGGGCAGTTCCTTTGCGCCGTCGGCCACAACATGGCCCGGGAAAAAGCGCAGATCCTGGCGGGCGTCGCCGACGAATTGGATGAGATCGACGAGGACCTGGCCCAGGCGGACGAGACCAAATCGTTGCGTTCGCGCATCGCCGGGTTGCGCCGCCGCGCCATTCAATTGCATCGGTTTTTCAAGCCGCAGCGCGCGGCCTTCGCCGATATCGCCGAACGCCGTCCGGCCTGGATCGACGAGACGGCGGCGGATGAACTGGCTGAAATCTCGGCGGAGTTCGGACGCCTGGCCGCGGATATCGAAGCCATCCTGGGCCGCGCCCAGGTCACGCAGGACGAATTGCGTTCGCTCGAAAATCAGCGCGCGACGGATATCACCACGACCCTGACCGTGGTCGCGGCGATCTTCCTGCCGCTCGGTTTCGTCACCGGCCTTTTGGGGATCAACGTCGGCGGTATTCCGTTGGCGGAATCCAAGCTCGGGTTCTGGGCGATCAGCGGCGGACTGCTCGTCTTGGGCGTCGGCCTTTGGCTCTACTTCCGGAACCGTCGCTACCTGTAACGTTTCAGCCCGCTTTTCCATTCAGCCGGTCGACGGCCCAGCGCGCGGCGCCCGCGACCAGATCCGAGGCGTCGTCGATGCAGCCCTGCGCCGCCGGGGCCAAACCGGGATCGTCCGAATTGCCGATGGCAATCATGACGTTGCGGACGAAACGGTCGCGCCCCGTGCGCTTGATCGGCGATCCGGCGAACATCTCGCGAAAGGCCGCGTCGTCCAGCCGGGCCAGATCGGCCAGCCGCGGGGCGTCGGCCAGGGCCGGGCGCGGGGCGAAGGCCGGCTCGTCCGACGGTTCGGCGAATTTGTTCCACGGACAGGCGGCCAGACAATCGTCGCAGCCATAGATGTGATTTCCCATCCGTTCCATCAGCTCCGGTGCGATGGCGTCCTTATGCTCGATGGTCAGGTAGCTGATGCAGCGCGTCGCCGCCAATTGATAGGGGGCCGGAAAAGCGTCGGTCGGACAGGCCCGCAAGCAGGCGTCGCATGACCCGCAATGATCGACTTCCGGCGGGTCCGGCGGCAGTTCCGCCGAGGTCAGGATTTCGCCCAGAAACAGCCACGAGCCGAATTCACGGGACACCAGGTTGGTATGCTTGCCCTGCCAGCCCAAACCCGCCCGGCGGGCCAGGGGCTTTTCCATCAAGGGGGCCGTGTCGACGAATACGCGCACGTCGGGAAGGCTGTCATCGCCCTTGGCGGCTTCGGCCTGGAACCAACGGCCCAACTGCTTCAGGCGCTTTTTCAGGACGTCGTGGTAATCCTTACCCCGGGCGTAGACGCTGACGTTGGCGCGGTCGGTTTCCTTCAGGGTATTCAGCGGATTGGTCGCCGGCCCGTAATTGGCGGCCAGGACAATCGCTGTGCGCGCACCCGGCACCAGCGCCGCCGGATCGCCGCGGACCGGGCCGCGCGGGCCGTCGGCCATCCAACCCATGCCGCCGTGGTGCCCGGCCTTGAGAAACCGTTCCAAGGCCTGACGGTCGTGCGGGTCGGCGGTGGTGCTCGTCACGCCGACGGCGTCGAAGCCGAGGGTCCGGGCCTCGTCGATCAGTCGCCGTTTCAGGTCGTGATGGGGTTCTGGTGTCATCCGGTTCTCGTCCGCGCCGCCGCGATGTGCTACGGAGGGCGACAGTAACATATGCGAATGCCGGGAGAACGATCTGTGGCGCAGGAAAAAACAGCGGTGGTTCTTTTGTCGGGCGGTCTGGATTCCACGACCGTTTGCGCGATCGCGCGCGACAAGGGCTATCGCGTTCTAGCCCTGTCGTTCCGTTATGGCCAGCGCCATTCGATCGAATTGGAGGCCGCCCGCCAGATCGCCGACAAGATGGACGCGGCCCGCCATGCGGTGGCCGACATCGACCTGCGGCTTTATGGCGGATCGGCCCTGACCGATGATATCGACGTGCCCAAGGACCGCGAGGCCAAAGATATGGCCGACGGCATCCCCGTGACCTATGTCCCGGCCCGCAACACCATATTTCTGGCCCATGCCCTGGCCCTGGCCGAGACGGGCGGAGCCAACGACATCTTCATCGGCGTCAATGCCCTGGACTATTCAGGTTATCCGGATTGCCGCCCGGCCTTTATCAAGGCGTTCCAGCGTCTGGCCAATCTGGCGACCAAGGAAGGGGTCGAGGCCATGGCCCATGGCGACGACGGCCCGTTCCATATCCAGGCTCCGCTGATGGAGATGACCAAGGCCGAGATCATCCACGCCGGGCAGGCCCTGGGCATCGACTATGGCATGACCTGGAGCTGCTACGACCCGCAGCCGGCGAAAGACGGACAGGGCGTGGTTCAATGCGGGCGCTGCGATTCCTGCCTTCTGCGCAAGAAGGGTTTCGCCGACGCCGGGGTCGATGACCCCACGATCTATGCCGTCTAGGTAACGGCGGGCCGGGCGATGACCTATAGCGTCAAGGAAATCTATTACACCCTGCAGGGCGAGGGCGCGCAGACGGGCCGCCCGGCGGTGTTCCTGCGCTTCGCCGGATGCAACCTGTGGACCGGGCGCGAAGCCGACCGGGCCAAGGCGCAATGCCGGTTCTGCGATACTGATTTCATCGGCACCGACGGCCCCGGCGGCGGCACGTTCAAGGAACCGGAGAGCCTGGCCGCGGCGGTGGCTGCCGCATGGCCGGAACAGGGCGGGTCCCCTCTGGTCGTATGCACCGGCGGGGAGCCGTTGTTACAGGTCGATCGTCCCTTGATCGATGCGTTGCATCGGGCCGGGTTTAGGGTCGCCGTGGAAACCAACGGCACCGTCGCCGCGCCCAATGGGCTGGATTGGATTTGCGTCAGCCCCAAGGCGGGCACCGAGGTGGTGCAGCGATCCGGCGACGAGTTGAAGCTGGTTTTCCCGCAAGACGGCATTGGCCCCGACGAGGTCGAGGCCTGGGATTTCGAGCGCTTCCTGTTGCAGCCGATGGACGGCCCGGACCGCGACGACAATACCAAAGCCGCCGTCGAATACTGCCTGGCCCATCCCAGATGGAGCCTGTCGTTGCAGACCCACAAGCTTCTGGGCATTCCTTGAGTCTCGGAAAGAGAGCGAAATCTCGTTGTAAAATCAACCAGCTTGGTGATTAACTAATGTAGATGGGGTTGGCTGTTTGCGAGAGTACTAGGCTTTTCGACCATGTCCGAAGACGCACAGGGGCGCCTGACCCCTGACTCCCGCCCGGGTTTAGGCTCAGGGCCCGCAGCCAAACGCCCCTTGTTTCGCTTGCCGATGGCCTGGAGCCTGATCCTTGCCTTCGTGCTGATTACCCTGGCCGTTTTCTCGGCGATCATCTTTTTCAATCACTACAACAACGCGGCTTTGACCTTCGGATACACGGCGAAGGCCATTGGCGATGTCGCCCGCCGGGTCAAACTGCGGGTCGATCAAGCGATGAGCCCGGCCCTTGCCCTGGCCGCCGACGCGGACAATCTGGCGCGCAGTTCGGACGGGCTGCCGTTCGGTCCCGATAGCCGCCGCTACGCCGCCGGGTTCATGGAAGCGAACCCGCAGATTTCGTCCGTCTACTTCGCGGTCGGGCCGACGGATTTCATCCAAGTTTACAATGCCATCCCTGGTGAAAAGATCGACTGGGGCGGGATCGCGGTGCCGCGTCAGGCGCGCTTCGTCGTTCGTCACATGCATGGCCCCGCGGAGAAAAGCCGCGACGAGGCTTGGAGCTTCCTGAACGCCATGAAGCAGCCGGTCGGCGAGACCCTGCACCGGACGCGCAAGTTCGACCCCCGTGTCCGGCCCTGGTACCGGGAGGCGCAGAAGCGCGACGATGTGGTGTTGTCCGCCCCCTATGCCTTTGCAACCCTGAGCACGGTTGGTGTTTCGGCGGCGAAGCGGGTGGACCCGGGACCGGAAGGCCAGCCCGGCGGTGTGCTGGGGGTCGACATGACCCTGTCCAGCCTGTCGCGGGCTTTGGAAGACCTGGATATCGTGGGCAAGGGAACGGCCATCGCCTTTACCGGCGACGGCACGGTGATCGCCCATCCGGATCAGAGCAAGCTGCTGACCCGTGACAAGAACGGAAAGTTGCGCCCTGCCAACGTCAAGAACCTGGCCGACCCGATTGCCGAGGCGATGTACAACGCCGCCAAGGTCGGCTCCAAATTGGCGTCGCAGGTTAAGGCCGAGAATGCGACCTCGGGCGCGGAGACGTTTCGCTTCAATAACGGGCAGCCGGGATTGATATCCTTCGATGTCGGCGAGACGCCGTTCGTCGCCCACGTGGTCCGCCTCGACAGCCGTATCGCCGAAGGCGCTTATTTGGGGATCGCCCTTTTGAAATCGGACGTGTTGCAGGGGGTGGAGAGCCTGACTTTCAACAGTCTGGCGCTGTCGTTGTTGTTCCTTCTGGGCGGGACGGCGCTGATCGTGATCGTTGCCCGCAACATGGCGCGGCCGATTTCCGACTTGGCGCGCGAGACGGATGTGATCCGCCGCCTCGAATTGGACACGCCGGTGATGACCCAATCACGGGTAACCGAGGTTCAGAATCTGGCGGCCGCCATCGGATCGTTGAAGATTACGTTGCAGGGACTGGGCCGCTACATCCCGCGCGGCGTGGTCACCAACCTGATCAAGGAAGGGCACCTGCCCGAATTAGGCGGTCAAAGCCGCATGGTCACGGTGATGTTCACGGACGCGGTCGGCTTTACCAAGCTGGCCGAACTGATGACGCCGCAGGATTTGATGCGCAAGCTGTCGTCCTATTTCGAGGTGCTGTCGTCGCAGGTCCTGGACGAAGGCGGCACCATCGACAAATACATCGGCGATGCGGTTATGGCCGTGTGGAACGGGATCGAGGACGATCCCGAACATGCCGCCCACGCCTGCCGTGCGGCCCTGAAGTGCGCCGCCGAGAACGATCGCCTGAACGATATGTGGCGATCCTTCGGTTGGCCCGAAATGCACACCCGTGTCGGCCTGCACATGGGCGATGCGGTGGTTGGAAACATCGGGTCGCGGACCCGTATGGACCACACCACCATCGGCGCCTGCGTCAATACGGCGTCGCGCCTGGAAGGGTTGAACAAATCCTACGGCACCCGGATTTTGATCAGCGACGTGGTGCGCGAAAACATCGACGGCATGTTCCTGACCCGTCCGGTCGATCTGGTCCGGCCCATGGGCAGCACCCAACCGATCATGATCCATGAACTGTTCGGGACGTTGGACGGCGATGAATTGATTGGCGCGAGCGAGGCCGACATTGCACGCTGCGCCCGCTGGACGGAAATCTACGAGCATTATTGTTCGCGCAATTGGGCCGAGGCGATCGAGCGGATCGAGGCCTTTCTCAAGGAGTACCCGGACGACAGTGTGGCCATGGTCTACCTGAACCGCGCCCGCCGCTATGCCGCGACCCCGCCCGTCGACGATTGGGACGGGATCGAGGATTCCGACCGCAAATAGGCGAATTTACGCCCCGCGTTCATTTTTCTTCGTTCGGTAACTTGACCCCGATCAATCGCGTAACCATCTTCGGGAAGTGATATCAGAATGTCCGTTCTGATGCTGGGGATTTGCCCGGCACGGCGCCATAGGGGGCGGCGGAAAGAACGGCGACAGATAGGGAAGTCAAAAATCATGCCGACACTTAACATCAACGGCGTCGACCATCAGGTCGATGCGCCGGATGACATGCCGCTTCTGTGGGCGATCCGCGATCTGGTCGGATTGACCGGCACCAAATTCGGCTGCGGCCAGGCTCTCTGCGGGGCCTGCACCGTGCATCTGGATGGTCAACCCAGCCGCTCGTGCCAGACCTTCGTGGGCGATTTGAAGGGTGTGAAGATCACCACCGTCGAAGGCCTGGACGGCAAAGTCGCCCAGACGGTTCAGCAGGTTTGGACCGATATGGACGTGCCGCAATGCGGCTATTGCCAATCGGGTCAGGTCATGGCCGCCGTCGCCTTGCTGACCGAAACGCCCAAGCCGACCGACGCAGACATCGACGCGGCGATGGACGGCAACCTCTGCCGTTGCGCCACCTATCAACGCATCCGGGCCGGTATCCACGAAGCCGCCCGCCGGTTGGAGGCCTGAGCCATGTTGCCCAAGGTACTTGAATCCTTGAACACGGTCGGCTCGGTGCAAACCAGCCGCCGCGCCTTTCTGGTCGCCTCGGCCGCAGCCGCCGGCGCTTTCGTTATCGGTTTCGGCAGCGCGCCGGTCCGCGCCGCGGGTGCATCCGCGGGCGTCTCGGCGGCCCCGGCCCCGTTCGACGCCTATCTGACCATCGCCGCCGACGGCAAGGTCACGGTCTTGTCGTCGCAGTTCGACATGGGACAGGGCTCGTACAACGGCCTTGCCACGTTGGTGAACGAAGAACTGGGCGCCGCCTGGGACGATATTACCGTCGTCGGTGCGACGGGCGATCTGAAACTGTATGGCAACCTCGCCTGGGGTGGGGCGGTCCAGGGGACGGGAGGATCGTCGTCGATGACGACCTCGTTCGACCGCTATCGCCGCGCCGGTGCGGCGGCCCGCATGATGCTGGTCTCCGCCGCTGCGGACGAATGGAAACTGCCGGCGGCGGAAATCATCGCCAAGGACGGCAAGCTCAGCCATCCGTCCGGCCAATCGGCGAGCTTCGGCCAAATGGCGGCCAAGGCAGCCCACCAGCCGGTGCCCCAGGATATCCCCCTCAAGGGCCGCGACGACTGGTCGCTGATCGGCAATCCGAACCTGCGCCGGTTCGATAGCCGGGCCAAGACCAACGGCACCCACGATTTCACCATCGACGTGAAACTGCCGGGCATGCTGACCGCCGTGATGATCCACCCGCCGAAGTTCGGCGCGGTCGTCAAGACCTTCGACGCATCCAAGGCCAAGGCGATGAAGGGGGTGGTCGATGTGGTCGCCACGCCGCGCGGTATCGCCGTGGTCGGCGAACATATGTGGGCGGCCCTGGCGGCGCGCGATGCGGTTGCGGTGACCTGGGACGAAAGCAAAGCCGAGACCCGGGGCTCCGCCGCGATCCTGGCCGACTATGCCAAACGGGCGGCGGGCGCACCGCAAGCCGTGGCCCGTAACGACGGCGACGCGGCCAAGGCTTTGGCCGGTGCGGCCAAGACGATCGAGGCGACCTATCGGTTCCCCTATCTGGCCCATGCGGCGATGGAGCCCCTCAATGCCGTGGCGCGGATGAACACCGACGGTACGCTGGAAGTCTGGGGCGGCCTTCAACTGCCGGGGCTGTACCAGGCCGTGGCGGCCCAGGTCGCCGGGATCAAACCGGATCAGGTGGTGATGCACATCTTGAAGACCGGTGGCGGCTTCGGCCGGCGCGGGACCCCCGATGCTGACGTCATCGCCGAGGCCGTGATGGTCGCCAAGGCGATCGGCTACAAGGCCCCGGTCAAGGTACAATGGACCCGCGAAAACGACATGCGGGGCGGGCGGTATCGTCCGGCCTATGTCCATCGCCTGCGTGCGGGCCTGGACGCCGGGGGCAACCTCGTCGCCTGGGATCATCATATCGTCGGTCAGTCGATCGTCGCCGGAACGCCGTTCCAAGGATTGATCCGAAACGGCATCGATCAGACCTCGGTCGAAGGGGCGTCGAACCTGCCCTATGCGGTGCCCAACATGCACGTCGGCCTGACCTCGACCCAGGTCGGCATTCCGCCCCTGTGGTGGCGGGCGGTCGGCTCGACCCATACGGCCTATGCAACGGAGACCTTCCTGGACGAAGTCGCCGTGGCCTCGGGCGCCGATCCCTTGGACCTGCGTTTGTCGTTGCTGAAGGACCATCCGCGCCATGCGGCGGTGCTGAAGCTGGCGGCGAAGAAAGCCGGATGGGGCAGGCCCCTGCCGCAGGGTCATTTCATGGGTCTGGCCGTGCATGAAAGCTTCCACAGCTACGTCGCCCATGTCGCCGAGGTTTCGGTCAAGGGCGGCGACGTCCGCGTGCATCGCGTGGTCGCGGCGGTGGATTGCGGCACCGCCGTGAACCCCGACGTAATCAAGGCGCAGATCGAGGGCGGCACGGGCTTCGGCCTGGGTGCGATCCTGGCGGAAGAACTGATCGTCGCCCCGGACGGCAAGGTCGAAACGGGGAACTACGACACCTATACCCCGCTGCGGATCAGCGCCATGCCGCAGGTCGAGGTGCATATCGTGCCGTCGACCGAACCGCCGACCGGCGTGGGCGAGCCGGGTGTGCCGTCGATCGGGCCCGCCGTCGCCAATGCGGTGCGCAAGGCGACGGGCCGTCCCGTCACCACCCTGCCGTTGGCGCGGGGCATGCAGTCCTGACGGATGGATAATCGGGCCGGGCGGGGATGTGCGTCATCCCCGCCCGCGCACCGTTGATTGTGCGACTTATTGATCGACGATGAAGCCGTCTTTGTGCGGGCGCATGCTGACCTTGCGCGCGAAGGCGGGATAGGCCTCGGCCGCGCCGGGGGCCAACTTCACCCCCAGGCCCGGGGTTTTCGGGATCTCGACGAAGCCGTCCTTGAACACCGGCACATTGGTGACCAGTTCCTTGCCCGCCAGATCGGTGGTCGGCTCGTTCGACGTGCCCTTGTCTTCGAAGCCGACGCCGACCGTCGGATATTCCTGAATGGCGAAGTTCGGAATGCTGGCGTCCAGATGCAACCCGGCGAACAGGCAGACCGGCGACAGCGGGTTGTGCGGTACGACCTGAACGTCGTGGGCTTCGGCCAGGGCCGCGATCTTGCGGGCCCCGGTGATGCCGCCGCACAGGCAGATCGACGGGCGCACGTAGGAGACGCCCTCGCGGGTCAACAGGTTCTGGAAATCAAAGATCGAGGTATAGCGCTCGCCGGTCGCCAGCGGGATCGAGATGCGATCATTGACGCGGGCCATGGCGTCGAAGCTGTCCGGACGGATCGGGTCTTCGTAGAACATGGGGCGGTAGGGTTCCAACTCGCGGGCGAAGGCGACCGCTTCCGCCGGGGTCAGGCGGCGGTGGATTTCGATACACAGGTCGAAGTCCTGCCCGACCGCTTCGCGCACGGTGGCGACCACGCGCACGGCGTCGTCGATTTTCTGCGCATAGGTTTTGAAGTAGGGCTGGTCCCGGTCTTCGTCGAGGAACGGGTTGAAATGCCCGATGGCGGTGAAGCCCAGGGCCTTCAGCTTCTTGCAGTTCTCGACCATTTCATCGAGGGATTCCGCCTTCACATGGCCGTAGACCCGCGCACGGTCGCGCGTCGGGCCGCCCAGCAACTCGTGGATCGGCACGCCCAGCGCCTGGCCCTTGATGTCCCACAGCGCGATGTCGATGGCGGAAATTGCGCCGCAGATCGCCGCGCCGCGGAAATGGCTGAACCGGTGCATGATGTTCCAATGATGCTCGATCGCCGTCGGGTCCTTGCCGACCAGATAGTCGGCGAACTTCTCAATGGCGGTCTGGGCGGCTTCAAGCTGTCCCCAGCTGCCGCATTCGCCCAGTCCGGTGAAACCGGCGTCGGTTTCGACCTCGACGAACAGGAACTTGCTCACCATATAAGATTGGATTCGGGTAATTTTCATTGTTCTTCCCTGGATGCTTTTTGATGGGTGTCGGAGTATAGGGACATGCGGCCCCGAAAACGCAACCGTCACTTGGGCGTTTGTTTAGAGGTTTTCCATTTTTGTCGCCGAGGTTCATCCCATGACCGTCCAATCGCCGCCAGACAGCCAGCATTCGGACCGCATTCCCCTGCGCATGCCGTTGCATCCGGGGATCGACGAAGAGCTGATCGAACGACTGGTTCGAACCTTCTACGACCGGGTGCGGGCTGACGAGGAATTGGGCCCGATCTTCGCCCGGGTCATTGCCGACGATTGGGAACCGCATCTGCGCAACATGATGGATTTCTGGTCGTCGGTGACGATGATGACCGGCCGGTTCAAGGGCCGGCCCATGCCCAAGCACAAGGCGCTGCACGACCTGCGGCCCAAACATTTCGGGCGCTGGCTGGGACTGTTTCAGGTTACGGCACGGGACATCTGCCCGCCTGAGATCGCGGTCATCTTCATCGACCGTGCCGAGCGGATTGCCGCCAGCCTGGCGCTGGGCATTTTCGGACTACCGGAAACGAACGGATAAGGTGCCGGTCAGGCGGAGGCGCACTTGATGCATTGCGCGGCATGGGGCACGGCTTCCAGCCGCGCCGGCGCAATGTCGGCCCCACAGGTCACGCATTCGCCATAAGTGCCGTCGGCGATCCGCGCCAGGGCGGATTTGATCTGGGCGATTTCCGTCTGCGCGGCGATGCCCAAATCTTCCAGCACTTCGTCGCCTTCCATTTCCGTGGCCCGTTCCTCGAAGTCCTGAGGATCCGGCTCACGCAGCGTCTGATCGATTTCGACGACATCCTGTTTCAGCTCCGCAAGGCGGGCTTCCAGGACCGGTTTCATTTTTTCCCCAAGGTTCATGGATATTTCCCTTCGTTCTGGAACGTGCCTGAAAGCAACGTCCGGCAATTGTCTGAGTATAGTCGAAAAAAATGCGCCGCGCCGCCTTGAGCTAAGTCAATAACGTGGGTTTGTCTGATGGGGGATGCAACGCCCTGGAGCCTGTTCGGGCTTTTATCCGTCACGCGAATGTTCTAGGTAACGCCATCATGGAACGGTTCTTCGATTTCACTTTCGTCGCGGCGCAGCGCCTGCCGAACGTCGGCGACGCCCATCGGGCGGCGACCCTGCACGGTCATACCTTCACGGGGACCGTGCGCCTGTCCGGCGCAGTCGACGCGGAGGCCGGTTGGGTGATTGACCCGCAGGATATGAAACGGGCGGTGAACGCCGTGCTGGCCGAGGTCGACCATCAGTTCCTCAACGAGCTGCCGGGCTTGGACAATCCGTCGACCGAGAACCTGTGCCGTTATCTGAAATCCCGCCTGGCCGAACAATTGCCGGGCCGGGTCGAGGTCGAATTGTGGGAAAACCCCGCCGTCGGCTGCACCACGGAGGCCCCCCGCGCATGAGCGTCAACGCGATGACCGTCTACCACGGCTTTTCCTTTGAAAGCGCGCGCCGCCTGCCGCGCCTGCCGGACAGCCATATCTGCTCGCGCCTGCATGGCAATACGTTCCTGTTGCGGGTCGCGGTGACCGGTCCGGTTCGCGAATCGGAAGGCTGGGTTGTCGATTTCGCCGACGTCGCGGCCAAGGTCGACCCCGTTTTAGCCGAGATCGATCACCAGTATCTGAACGACGTTCCCGGCCTTGAAAATCCCACGACCGAGAACATCGCGGTCTGGCTGTGGGATAAATTATCGAATCATCTTCAAGGACTTAGCGAGATCGAGATTCGTGAAAACGCCGTCACCGGATGCGTCTATCGCGGCGGCTGACCCCACGATCACGGCGCTTTGATTGATCGCCCGATCCGCTTTTTCTTGCCCGATTCAATCGCTTAACACAAAATCTCGCCCGACCCCTCTCGGATTCGCGCAACATGTCGGGGAGAACCCCACATCTGTGCGCGTTGGTCATTGCGGCAACAAGGAGACGCGCCATGGAATTCCTGATCCTCCAATCCAAGAAGGACCCGGATTTCTACCTGATTACCGATGAAAAGAACTATCACCGGGCGGTTCTGGAATATCGTGAAAGCCAGCCGGGGGATGAATTGACGCAGATCGCCGAAGGTACGGGCGGCCCGGTTCTGTCGACGATCCCCAACTTGTCGGTGGTCAAAAGCTTTATCGACCTGATCGGCTATTTCGGCCATGTGGTCGATGCGCCGCGTCCCTGGCCGACCCAGGTCATCGACGACGAAGCCGCCGCGGGCTGATCGCGGAACCGACGGGGGCGGCCCGGGCCACCCCCGCCATCCCAACCAGGAGCACTGTTTCCGATCTGCCTTTGCAGGCATCGCGGACGCCTGAACGGTATCAATCGCCGTTCGGCCGGTGAAACGGATGTTTTCGGATACTGCGAGCGATAAAACCGATTAACGGCTCAGCCGCGCCCGCGATAGGTCGGCACGCCCTGGTCCGGGATCCAAATGCCCTTGGGCGGCTCGCCCGTCTGGTGGAAGACATCGATGGGGATGCCGCCGCGCGGATACCAATAACCGCCGATGCGCAGCCAGTTCGGTTGGGCGGCGCGGCTGATCTTCTGGGCGATATCCAGGGTGCACTTTTCGTGGAATCCGGCGTGATTGCGAAAGCTGCTCAGATATAGCTTCAGCGATTTGCTTTCGACGATCAGGCCGTTCGGTACGTAGTCGATCACCAGATGCGCGAAATCCGGCTGTCCGGTGACTGGGCAGACCGAGGTGAATTCCGGGCATGTGAAGCGGATCAGATAGGGCGTTTCGTGATGCGGGTTGGGCGCGCATTCCAGCACCGCCGCCTCGGGCGAGGCAGGGATTTCCGACTGGCTGCCCAGTTGGGTGAGGTGTTCTTCGGTCATCCGTCCGCTCCGTTGTCGATCGGCGGAATATCGCCTTCCGCCTGCTGGCGTTCAAACGTCATCTTGAATTCGGCGAATGCGCCTTGTTCGATCGCGCCGCGCATGCCGGCCATCAGTTCCTGATAGTAATGCAGATTGTGCCAAGTCAGCAGCGTCCCGCCCAGGATTTCCCGCGCCTGCACCAAATGATGCACATAGGCCCGTGAATAATTCGTGCAGGCATAGCACGAACAATCGGGGTCGATGGGGCGGGGATCATCCTTGTGCCGGGCGTTGCGCATGTTCAGCGTGCCGCGCCGGGTAAAGGCCTGATCGGTCCGCCCCGACCGGGTCGGCAGGACGCAGTCGAACATATCGACGCCGCGTTCGACCGCGCCGACCAGATCCGACGGTTTGCCCACGCCCATCAGATAGCGGGGCTTGTCCTGCGGCAGATGCGGGGTGGTCGCATCCAGGGTCTGGAACATCAACTCCTGGCCTTCGCCCACGGCCAGGCCGCCGATGGCGTAGCCGTCGAAGCCGATGGCGACCAGGGCCTCGGCCGATTCACGGCGCAGGTTCGGAAAGACCCCGCCCTGAACGATCCCGAACAAGCCGTAGCCGGGGCGCTTTTCAAAGGCGTCGCGACAGCGCTGAGCCCAGCGCATGGATAGCTCCATGGAGGTGCGGGCTGCCTTTTCATCGACGCCGAAGGGCGTGCATTCGTCCAGGGCCATGGTGATGTCGGCATCCAGGGCGTTCTGGATGTCCATGGCGATTTCGGGCGTCAGCTCGTATTTCGCCCCGTCGATGTGGGAGCGAAACGTCACGCCCTTTTCGGTCAGCTTGCGCAGGTCTTTCAGCGACCAAACCTGAAAGCCGCCGGAATCGGTCAGGATCGGCCCGGGCCAGTTCATGAACTTGTGCAGACCGCCCAGGCGGCGGATGCGCTCGGCACCCGGTCGCAGCATCAGGTGATAGGTGTTGCCCAGGACGCATTGCGCGCCGGTCTCGGCGACCGCTTCGGGGGTCATCGCCTTGACCGTCGCCGCCGTGCCGACGGGCATGAAGGCCGGGGTTTCCATCGGCCCATGCGCCGTGTCCAGCCGCCCGCGGCGGGCGTGGCCGTCGGTCGTATGGACGGTGAATGTCATGTCGTTGGTCATGGCGCGGAATATGAGGCGACCGCCCCCGGGAAAGCAAGCGCCCATCCGCCCTTTTTATCGGGCGGATGGGCGTTGCTTAGTTTCCCCAAGGAAACAGGTCGGTTGCAGGCGCGCCATTGCGCCCGCAAGCGTTAGGCCGCGCGCAGGTCCTGCAGCATGACCGAGATCGCGGACTTCAGGCTGCTGGCCTGGTTCGACAGGTTCCCGGCGGCGGTCGAAACCTCGCCGGCGGCGCTGCCGGTGTCCTCGGACGCATGACGCACAGTCTGGATGTTGGAATGGACCGATTCCGTATGCGTCGCGGCATCCTGGCTGGAACGGGCGATTTCCCGCGTGGCGGCGGACTGTTCCTCGACCGCGGCGGCGATCGCCTCGCTGACCGAATTGATCTCGTCGATCGTTTCGGAAATACCCTGGATTTCGCGGGCGGCGTCCTGCGACACGGCCTGCATGGTGGCGATTTCCTCGGCGATTTCCTGGGTCGCACGGGCGGTCTGATTGGCCAGGTTCTTGACCTCGGACGCGACGACGGCAAAGCCCTTGCCCATTTCACCGGCGCGGGCCGCTTCGATGGTCGCGTTCAGGGCCAAAAGGTTGGTCTGTTCGGCGATGTCGTTGATCATCTGCATGACGTTGCCGATCTTTCCGGCCGCTTCGGTCAGGCGAACCATGGTCCGGTCGGTTTCCCGCGCCTTGCGGGACGCGTCCTGCGCCACGTCATGGGCCCGGGCGACCTGGGTCGAGACCTCGGCCATGCTCGCGGTCATTTCCTCGGTCGCGCTGGCCACGGTCTGGACGTTGCCGGTTGCCTGTTCGACGGCGGTGGCGGTGTCGGTCGAGCGGGCCAGCGTTTGCGACGCCAGATCGGACAGGCTGCGCGACACGCTGGACATGTTGCTTGCCTGATCGTTGACGCTATCGACGATCGGGCCGACCTGGTTTTCGAACCGTGCGGCCATGTCCAGCAACAGGCGGCGGCGTTCTTCCAGGTTGGCTTTCTCCATTTTCTCGCGCTCGTCGCTCAGGCGCTCGACCTCGGCCTTGGAGCGCTCGGCGGCGTCGACCGCTTCGGCGCTGTGGCGGAAGGCCAGGACCAACCGGTAGGTCAGCCACATCAGGATCGCCGTTTCCAGAACCACGATAACGGCGTGGAACACGACGCGCATGAAGTTGGCGCCATCGGGGAATATGGCGAAGGGAATGGTGAAGTTCAGCAGCAGGTGGTGCACGGCGACCGTCGCGGCGGCGACCAGAACGGTCTGCCAGCAGCAGAACGCAGCAACCATCGCCAGTACGGCGAAGAAATACATATGCACGTCGATCTGCCAGGGATGGCCCCAGAACATATAAAGCAGGGCGCCGACGTTGATCATCGCGCCGGCGGCGATCAGAAAGCGGGATGCCGCCGCCGTGGGGTTGGCGCGCCAAGCAAGGGTCGACGCAACCGCGACCAGGCCGATGATGCCGGCTCCGGTTACCAGATCGCCTTTGGTCCAAAGATAGGTCAAGCCGGCCAGGGGCAGATGCGCCCAGGCGAACAACACGAAGAAGCGGGTGCTTTTAAGGCGGAGCTCGTTGAGGGCTTCCATTTGACGAATTCCTTTAGTGAGACAACCAGGGGGGAGGGGTCAGGTGCGAGGCATGGAGGCGGGCGCAGTAACGCAGCTTCCCAACGCCAAAGGATTGACGGTGAACAACGCGCCCAAGGCGCTCAATCGTTGCAGGGTATCCGGCTCGTCCAGCGAGACCACGGCGACGAACGGCCAAGCCCCTTCGCGAACCAGACGGCCGCCGGACTCGGCGATACGGCCCAGAACGTCTGTTGCGTTCAGGTGAGGCGGAAATACGACGCCGACCTGCGATTGCCCGGGTTGCGGGCGCAGCATGGCCACGCCAAGCCAGGAGATGCAAACCAGAACAAGTGCCATCGCCGGCATAAGGTCACGTATGCGCATAGCCTTCCCTGTCCGCTCAATCGAGCAGAGCCTGAATGCGTTTCACCGTTTCCCTCAAGAAGCGGCGCAACAATACATGGTTTTATTCGAATGTGTACCGATTAAGGCGGGCCACATACCTCAGTATGTTATTTTTACACCTAAATCGGTGTTTAATCCACCTTATCGCATCGATGCAGCAAGCTGCCGTCACCGTAGGAATAGAAGCGATAGCCTGTGGCGATGGCATGCTCATAGGCGGCCCGCATCTGGTCCATTCCGGCAAACGCCGAGACCAGCATGAACAGGGTCGAGCGCGGCAAGTGGAAGTTCGTCATCATCAGATCGACCGCTTTGAACCGGTAGCCGGGCGTGATGAAGATATCCGTGTCGCCGCGATAGGGACGGATGCGTCCGTCGTCGTCCGCCGCCGTCTCCAACAGGCGCATCGCGGTCGAGCCGACGGCGATAATCCGCCCGCCGGCATCTCGGGCCTGATTGATGAAGTCGGCGGCGCGTTCGCTGATTTCGCCCCATTCGGAATGCATCACGTGATGGCGGGTATCTTCCTCGCGGACCGGTAGGAACGTGCCCGCGCCGACGTGCAGGGTCAGGCTGACACGTTCGACCCCCCGTTCATCCAGGGCGGTGAGCAATTCCGGCGTGAAGTGCAGGGACGCCGTGGGCGCCGCGACCGCGCCGTCGCGGGCGGCGAACAGGGTTTGATAATCATCCTTGTCGGCGTCGTCGCCTACGGACTCGCGCTTGATATAGGGCGGCAGCGGCATGATGCCGTACTGTTCCAAAGCTTCCTGAAGATCGGGGCCGAATTTGTTGAAGCGCAGGATGACTTCGCCCATGTCCAGTTTGTCGATGACATCGGCGGAAAAGCCGGGCGCGAAAACGATATGGTCGCGCGGGCTGAGCTTGCGGGCCGGGCGGGCGAAGGCGCGCCAGGTCCCGTCTTCGTCCCATTTGTGCAGGGTGACCTCGACCTTCGGGCCGCCTTCGGGGCGACCGGGACGCGACGCGTCGCCGCGCCGCCCGGTCAGGCGCGCGGGGATGACCCGGGTGTCATTGACCACCATGACGTCGCCGGGACGCAGCAACGACGGCAGGTCGCGAACGACACGGTCATGCAGGCCGTCCGGGGCGACTTCCAACAGGCGCGCGGCGTCGCGGGGGCTGACCGGCTTTTGCGCGATCAGTTCCGGCGGCAGGTCGAAATCGAACAGGTCGACTTTCATAGGGACGTATTCCGGGTGCAGCGGGGGTCGGCGGGGAACCTATGCCAACGCGCGGCGATTGTCAGGGAATTCTTGGCGGGCTAACGTTTTCGTTCGGTCCGATAGGGGCCGGAGCAAATCAACAAGCCGTTAGGGGGTTCCATGATCCGTTTGCTTCTTGCGATTTTGATTCCGTGGTTCGTGTTCTTCACCATCGGTCGCCCGATCCAAGGCATCATCTGCCTGATCCTGCAATGTACGCTGATCGGCTGGATTCCCGCCGCGATCTGGGCCATTTGGGCGCTGAACAACTACAACACCGATAAGAAGATCGCCCAGGCCGGTTTGGGCGGCGGCAGCATGGGCGGCGACAGCGGCGAAAGCTGATTTAGCCGGCCCGTTCCCCGGCGATCAGGGCCGGGGGCCGAACACGTCGCCCCGCCGGATTCGCGCCATATGGGCCCCGGCGGCGGCGGCGAAACGCCCCAGAATCATCCTGAGCCCGCGGTTGACGACCAAGAACGCGACCGCGGCCCAGGTATAGGGTTCCCACCATTCGATGACGTGCGGTTCGCCGCCGAAGGGGGCGATCTGTTCGCGCGTCGACAGCACCGCATAAACAGCGCCCGCGACCGAGGTCGCCGCCGCCAGAGAAACCCAGCGGCCATAGGCGAGAAGGCGGCGCAACAGAAATCCCATTTTGGTTCCTCCGCGCCGCCCGGTCTCTCTTAGACGTCTTTCAACAGGACGGGGGTCTTGCTGTCGGCGCTGCGGATGACCGCCTCCAGCACCGCTGTCCCGTGCACGGCCTCGTCCGGGGTCAGCGGATAGGCCGCCCCGCCTTCGCAGGCGTCGGCGAAAGCTTCCAGTTCGGCGCGCTCCATGTCGAACGGGCCGTATTCGATCATCTCTTCCTTGCCGGGGGTTCCGTCGGCTGCGACCTTGCAGACGAACATGCGGTCGTAGCTGTGCATTTCGGCCCAGCCGCCGGTGCCGAAGACCTGAATGCGCCAGATCGGCGCCGTCGCCGTCAGAGTGCCCAGATAGCCGGTCGCCCCCGAGGCGAAGCGCATCATCACCGAGGTCGTGTCGTCGGTCGGGATTTTTAGGAACTGACGATCGGAGCGGGCGACGACCTCGTCGACCGAGCCCATCAGGTTGATGAAGGCATCGACGACATGGATGCCCATCGGGGTCATGCCGCCGGCCGGGCTTTCGTCGGCCTGGGCGCGCCAGCTTTCCGGCGGATAGCGCAGCCCGCCGGATCCGCTCAAGTTGCCTTCGATATGAAGAATCTGGCCCAACTCGCCGCCCTCGATCATTTCCTTGATCTTCATGGTGATCGGATGAAAGCGTCGGTTGTGGCCAAGGGCCAGAACCACGCCCGCCGCTGCGGCGGCGTCGGCAGCGGCCTGGGCGCTGGCCCGGTCAAGGGTGAACGGCTTTTCGATGAAAATCTGTTTGCCCGCGGCGGCGGCGGCAATGACCTGGTCCGCGTGCTGGCTGTGCGGGGTGGCAAGCACGACCGCGTCCAATTCAGGATCGTTCAGCAGGTCGGCCAAACCGTCGCGCAGGTCGATCCCTTTCTCGGCGCAGTAATTCTGCGCCCGCGCCTTGCGGCCGGTACACCCGGCGGTGAAGGTGATCTTGTCGCTCTTGCCGTGGACGGAATTGACGAGAGTCTGGCCCCAACGGCCCAGTCCGGCGATACCTGCCTTGATCATGCGTATGCTTCCTTAACCCAAGATTTTATCTGTAATTGGCACCATGGTTGAAGGGATGACCTTATTGCCAGACCTTCCGCCGCGTCTATAGTGAAGCCATGGCGACCACCCCGGACCTTACTCCCCATCCACCGGTTCACGAGCAAACAGGTCCACGGAAGGTCGACAACTTCCGGGGCATGCTGTTCATGCTCCTCGGCGCGACGCTGATCGCGTTCCTGCACACGCTGGTTCGCGACATGACGCAGGAACTCCATTCCTTCGAGGTCGCGTTCTTTCGTAATCTGATCGTCCTGCTGGTCTTGACCCCGGCGTTGCTGCGTCAGGACCGCTCGACCTGGAAAAGCAAGCGCCCCGACCTGCAATTGCTGCGCGGCATCGTCGGTCTTGGGGCGATGCTGAGCTGGTTCTACACGCTGTCGATCGTGCCGGTGGCCGACGCGACGGCGTTGAGCTTTACCGTGGTGCTGTTCACGTCCCTGGGCGCTGTCTTCCTGCTGCGCGAGAAAATGGGCATGCGCCGCTGGGGCGCGCTGATCGTCGGGTTCATCGGAACCTTGATCATCCTGCGCCCCGGCTTTCAGGAAATCAGCGCTGGATACCTCTGGGCCCTAGGCTCAACATTTATGTGGGCGGGGGCGTTGCTGCTGGTGAAGGTGCTGGTGCGCTACGATTCACCCATCACCATCGTGTTCTATTCGTCGGTCTATTTCACGCCCGCGACGTTGCTGTTGGCCGTGTTCGTGTGGGAATGGCCGACCTGGATGCAGCTGGGCGAGCTGATCATCATCGGTCTGTTGGCGGCGGCGGCCCATGTCAGCATGGCCAAGGCCATGCAACTGGGCGAGGCCACGGCGGTCATGCCCGTCGATTTCACCCGCCTGTTATGGGCGGCGGGCCTGGGTTTCGTGATGTTCGGCGAATTTCCGGATATGTGGACCTGGGTCGGCGGTACGGTGGTGTTCTGTTCCACCCTGTACATCACCTATCGCGAGCATCGGGCGAAAAGCGCCCTCGAAGGCGTGAACCTCAAAACCTCCGAGGGCTGATCTTTCGCCGACTGCGGTTTAAAACGCGGGCCAGATCGGATCGTGGGTGCCCAGCGGCACCGAACCCGAAGCCCAATAAGGCTGCGTTTCCGACATCTGCACCACGGGCTTCAGATGCGCCATCGGCCCCCAGACCGTATCGTGGGTTTCCATCAAATCGGCGACGTCCTCGAACGTCGGCTCGGGCAGTTGCTTGAGCGACGCATCGCCGACGCGGCCCAGTCCGTTGACCCAATGGCCGATCTGCGCCAGCGACAGGCGGACCATCCAGCTACCGCCTTCGGTGACGCGGCGGTGCAGGGCGGCCATGGCGCCGAACGCCGCCAGATAGCCGGTGACGTAGTCATAGGCCTGCGCGGGGAGGTGGCGGGGGGTGGTGCCGTCGCCGTGTTCCCACACCGGCCCCATGGCGCATTGCACCAGGGAATCGAACCCGCGCCGCCAGTTCCATGGCCCTTCGTGGCTCCAGGCGCAAAGGCTGACGAACACGATGCCGGGGCGCAGTTCGGCCAGTCGTTCCGGCGATAGCCCGCGCGCTGCCAGGGTGCCGGGGCGATGGCCCTGGGTGACCACGTCGGCTTGACGGATCAAGTCGTCCAGGCGGTCGCGGTCGGCGGCTTCGCGAAGGTCCAGGTCGGCGGCAAGCTTGCCCAGGCCCGTGTCCTGAACAAGGTTCACGCCGTCCGGCCGATCCGCCCGGCCGATCCGCATCACTTGCGCGCCGTGCTCGGCCAAGGTTCGGCCGCTGACAGGACCGGCAAGGACGCGCGTCAGTTCCAGGGCGCGCACGCCGGACAGTGGGCGGTCTCCCTGGGGCAGGGGTTCGGCCGGGGCATCGCCAATTTTTTCGATCGACATCAGGGGTAGGGCCGCAACGGCCTGTCCTTGCGGATGGGCCGCCCATTCCTCGGCGGTGCGGACCATGAAGGCGCAAAGGTTCTTTTCCTTGCCGGCTTCTTCGAAGTCCTGGGCCTTCCATGTCTTCAGCGCGGCGTCGACGGCGGGGCGCTCGGGCGCGCAGTTCAGGACGCTCAGGATGTCCTGGGCCAGCCAGGGGTAATTGCAGTGCAGCTGGATCCACCGCCCGTCACCGCATTGATACAGCCCGGAGATATCGGCCCAGACTTCACCCCGGTCGGCGGCATCCAGGCGAACGTGCCGGTTCGACCGCATCGCCATGGCGGCGGCGCGGTGGTCGACGGCGATATCCTGATGGCGCCCTGTTTTCGTCTGATGCAAGGCATCGGCGGCAAGGCCGACCGCGCCCAACACGGCCGCGCCGGCGGTGGCCAGGCGAAAGTTGCAGGGCAGGATCGGGTCGCTGCCGGTGAAGGCGACTGAATCCGCGCGCCGTCCACCCCAGGCGACCGTTTCGAGAACGCTGTCCAGGGCTTGCTGCGTCGTGGGTTGCGAGGGCTTGGGCGTGGGCATGTGGATGTATCCTTGGTTTTATCTATTTATGCGGATGTCTCGGCCAATCTTGGTCGATAATTCGCAGGGGGCTGCCCCCCGATATTCCCGAGTTTGCAAGGTGAGGGGCGGGCATGAGACGAGAAATTTCAAACCTGTGAAGATTTGAACAAAAATTGACTCGCTCGCGCGACATATGAAAGCACATTCCGTTCGTTGTTGGATAAGCTTTCTCAATCCTTTCGCGGTGATCTGGCCGAGATAAGGGAGCACGCAAGTGTATCTGGCCAGATGCGAACAAAAGCGCAGTCCAATGCGTACGCGATACCAACGAAGGAGCGGTGCCGATGTGGGAGAATCAGCCGCCGCGCCGGCCATTGTTGGCCGTCGCATTGTCTGTGTTCAGTTCTCACAGGCGAACCGTGCGGCCCCGAAGTGCTTCCTTGCAATCGCACTGCTGATACTTTGAAATGTTGTTGGTTTTCCCACCCGGGAAGATCGACCGTGCCGGCCGGTGAATTTCAACGGCGTAAAAAACGGGCGGCAGGGAACCGAACTAAGGGAGCGCTAAATGTTTCGCAAAATTCTAAAAACTCTGCCACTTGCGGCCGTCGCTTTAGGCGTCTGCAGCGGCGTCGCGATGGCGGGCAAGTCCAACGATACGTTGGTCTGGGCCACCGACCGTGAAACCGCGGTCGTCGATCCGTACTACAACCGGACCCGCGAACTGGTCATCATGGGCCACGCCGGATGGGACGGTCTGCTGTATCGCAACGTCGAAACCGGTGAATACGAGCCGTTGTTGGCCAAATCCTACAAATGGGTCGACAACCTGACCCTGGATTTCGAGCTGCGTGACGACGTCGTGTTCCACGACGGTTCGACCTTCGGCCCGGAAGATGTCGTCTATACGGTCAAATTCACGACCAATAAGGAAAACGGCATCTACACCTACAACAAGGTGAGCTGGATGAAGGACGCCGAGCAGACGGGTCCGCACAGCGTTCGCATCCACCTTGAAAAGCCGTTCCCGGCGGCCCTGGCCTATCTGGCTCAGGCCGTTTACATCCTGCCCGACGGTCACTACGACAAGGCGCCGACCACTAAGGAAGGCAAGAAGGATTACACTTCGGTTCCGCCGATCGGTACCGGCCCGTACAAGGTCATGGAAGTCGTCCCCGGCGAGAAAGTCGTCATGGAAGCTTTCGACAAGTACATGAAGAACGGTCCCAAGGGACAGCCGGCGATCAAGCACCTGGTTTACCGCACGATCAAGGAAACCAACACGCAGCTCGCCGAACTGCTGACCGGCGGCATCGACTGGATCTGGAACGTGCCGAAGGATCAGGCCGAAAAGATGGCCGATACCGGTCAGGTCACGGTCGAAAACGCCAAGACGATGCGCGTCAGCTACATCGCCTTCGACGTTCGTGGTCGTTCCAAGACCAAGTACTTCATGGACAAGCGCGTTCGTGAGGCCTTTGCCCACGCGATCAACCGCGAAGCCATCGTGAAGAACCTGGTCGGCCCGGCGTCGGAAGTCATCCATTCTGCCTGTCACCCGGATCAGTTCGGTTGCACGCAGGACGTTCCGAAGTGGGACTACGATCCGGAGAAGTCGAAGAAGCTGTTGGCCGAAGCCGGTTTCCCGGATGGTCTGGAATTCGACATCTACGCCTATCGTCAGCGTGAATTCACCGAAGCCGTGATCAGCGATCTGGCCAAGGTCGGCATGAAGGCCAAACTGAACTTCATGCAGTACCGCAAGCTGCGTGAACTGACCCAGAACGGTGTGACGCCGGTCTATCACATGACCTGGGGTTCCAGCTCGATCCCCGACGTCGCCGCGATCACCGGTGTGTTCTTCGCCGGCGGCAAGGACGATCCCGCCGAAGATCCGGAAGTCATCGACCTGATCAACAAGGCCGGTAACACGACCGACACCGAAGAACGTAAGGCCCTGTACAAGAAAGCCCTGACCAAGATCTCGGGCGAGCTGTATTGGCTGCCGATGTTCACCTACGTTCAGTACTACGTCTACAACAAGGATCTGAAGATTCAGACCCCGCCGGACGCCATTCCGCGGTTCTTCACCGCCAGCTGGAAATAACGTTCGGATGAACAAGCGGCCCGGCGGCATCCCGCCGCCGGGTCCTTCGTTCCGTTCCCCTTGACTTGGTGCGCCGAGGACGCCTGACCAAGGGCCAGGCGGAGCAGCAACGGAGGTCGTATGCTGAAGTTTCTTTTGAAGCGATTGGGAATCGCGTTGTTGGTGGCGATTACCGTCTCAACGATTACCTTTTCGCTGATTTATCTTTCGGGCGACCCTGCCGTCGCCCTGGCCGGGGAAGCCGCCACCACCGAGGAAATCGAAGTCGTCAGAACCGCTTATGGTTATGACCGTCCGATTATCGTCCAGTACTTCGATTGGCTGGGTCGGGCTTTGACCGGTGATCTCGGGCGCTCCCACTATCTGAAATCCGATATCTCGGAAGTCATCTTCTCCCGTCTGCCGAATACCCTGATCCTTGCCGGATGCGCGATCGTCTTCGCGTTGTCCCTGGCGATCCCCCTGGGTGTCGCCGCGGCGGTGCGGCCCAATTCGCTGATCGATCGTATCGCCCTGACCGTCGCGGTCATCGGGCAGGCGCTGCCGAGTTTCTGGTTCGCGCTGATCCTGGTCTTCGTCCTGGGCATTCAATATCGATTGTTACCGATCACCGGCACGGCCAGTTGGATGAACTTCATCATGCCGTCCGTCGCCTTGGGCTATTACGTCACGCCCGGCGTGATGCGCCTGACCCGGGCCGGGATGCTCGAAGTTCTGTCGTCCGACTACATCCGAACGGCCAAGGCCAAGGGCATGCGCCCGATGGCGGTGCTGTTCAAGCATGCCTTGCGCAACGCGATCATCCCCGTGGTGTCGCTGGCGGCGGTGCAGTTCGGCTTCATGCTGGGCGGCTCGATCGTGATCGAGACGATCTTCGCCATCAACGGGCTGGGTTTCCTGGCCTGGGAAACCATTCAGCGCGCGGACCTGCCGATGATGCAGGCGATCGTCCTGGTGTTTTCCATCTTCTACATCATCATCACTTTTCTTGCGGATCTGCTGAATGCCTTCCTTGATCCGCGTATCAGGGTAGCGTGACGACATGGCAACTTCCTCTCCCTCCGCCATGCCCAAGGCTGGCATTCCGACTGCCGAGGCAATTCTCGAGCCGTCGCCCATGGCGCAGCTGCGCCGCCGCGTTCTCGGTCACTACGGCATCCTGATCGGCGGCTCCGTGCTGCTGGCGATCATCCTGATGGCCATCTTCGCGCCGTTGCTGACGCCCTATGATCCGATCATGGATCAGAACCTGGCCGACAAGCTGAAGCCGCCGTTCTGGCACGACAGCCCGAAGTACGACCCGGACCACGTTCTGGGCACCGACATGCAGGGCCGCGATTATCTGACCCGTCTGTTGTGGGGGGCGCGTATCTCCCTGCTGATCGGGTTCTCGGCGATGCTGATTTCCGGCGTCATCGGTACCGCGCTGGGCGTGGCCGCCGGTTACTTCGGCGGCAAGGTCGACATGGTCGTGACCTTCATCGTCACCACGCGCCTGAGCATGCCGGTCGTTCTGGTCGCCCTGGCCGTGGTCTCGCTGATCGGGTCCAGTCTGTGGATCGTGATCTGGGTGCTGGGGCTTCTCATATGGGACCGATTTGCGGTCGTCATGAGAAGTACCACGCTACAGGTGCGTAATCTCGATTACGTCGCCGCCGCCCAGGCCTGCGGATGTTCGACCTTTCACATCATCCTCAAGGAAATCATGCCCAACGTGGTCAACCACCTGATCGTGGTCGCGACCTTGGAAATGGCCCATGCGATCCTGTTGGAAGCGGCCCTGTCCTTCCTGGGGCTGGGTGTGCAGCCGCCGACGCCGAGCTGGGGTCTGATGATCTCCGAGGCGAAGGGCATGATGTTCTTCGATGCCTGGCTGATCGGTATTCCCGGTGCGGCGCTGTTCGCGCTGATCCTTTCCATCAACCTGTTGGGCGACGGCGTTCGTGACGTCACCGCGCCCGAAGGCCGAAACTAAGGAGCGGACCGACATGAGCGATACCATTCTTGAGGTCCGCGATCTGGTGATCGACATCCCCGTCGCCGCGGGGATGCTCCACCCGGTCCAGTCCATCAGTTTCGAGGTCAAACGGGGCGAGACGCTCTGCATCGTCGGGGAATCCGGCTGCGGAAAATCCCTGACCTCGCTGGCGATCATGGACCTGCTGCCCAAGGCGGCGATCCGCACGGCGTCGGCGTTGAAGCTCGACGGCGAAGACCTGCAGACCATCGGCGAGCGCCGGATGTCCGACATCCGGGGCAACAAGATGTCGATGATCTTTCAGGAGCCGATGACCTCGTTGAACCCGGCCTATACCATCGGCAACCAACTGACCGAGGCGTTGCGGCGCCATAAAAAGGTCAGCGCTGCCGAGGCCCGGGACCGGGCCATCTACCTGTTGGAAAAAGTCGGGATCACCGCGGCGGCCAGCCGCCTGACCCAGTATCCGCACCAATTGTCGGGTGGCCTGCGTCAGCGCGTGATGATCGCCATGGCCCTGATGTGCGGGCCGGAAATGATCATCGCCGACGAGCCGACGACGGCCCTCGATGTGACCATCCAGGCGCAGATCCTGCATCTGTTGGCCGATCTTCAGGACGAGTTCAACATGGGCATGATCCTGATCACCCATGACTTGGGTGTTGTCTCCCGCGTCGCCAACCGGGTCGCCGTCATGTACGCCGGCCAAGTGGTCGAAACCGGAACGGCGAAACAGGTGTTCGAGAACCCGACCCACCCCTACACGCAAGGCTTGCTCGAATGCATTCCCATTCCGGGCAAGACCAAGCGCGGCTCGCACCTGGGTTCGATCCCCGGCATCGTGCCGTCGCTGGTCGGTGAAATTCCGGGCTGCCATTTCGCGGATCGTTGTGTTCATGCCTTCGACGCCTGCCGGTCGGACCGGGTCGAACTGCGTGACGGGTTCGAACCCGGCCACGTCTATCGTTGCCTGCAAACGCCGGATCAGAGCGCGGCCAATTTGAAGAAGGGGGCCGCCTGAGATGTCCGATAATCAAGACTTCGTTCTCGAAGCCCGCGACGTGACGCGGACCTTTATGATCTCAGCCGGGTTCATGAAGGGCAAAAAGCCGCTGCGCGCCGTCAATGGGATCAACCTCCAGGTTCCGCGCGGCGAGGTGCTGGGCCTGGTCGGTGAATCCGGTTGCGGTAAATCGACCCTGGCCAAGATGCTGTTGGGCCTGTTGCCGCCGTCGAGCGGCGAGCTTTACGTCGATGGGACCCCGACCAGCCAGATGCAGCGCCTCGACATGGCCCGCAAGGTCCAGCCGATCTTTCAGGATCCGTATTCGTCCCTCAACCCGCGCAAGACCATCGGCGACATCATCTCGCTGCCGGTGCGGGTTCAGGGCAGCGCCGAAGCCAGCAGTGGCAAGGAACTGCGGATGCGGGTCGAGGAAAGCATGGAACTGGTCGGCCTGCCGCGCCGTCTGTACGGCAACTTCCCGAACCAGTTGTCGGGCGGGCAGCGTCAGCGCGTCGCCGTGGCGCGGGCCCTGATCAACCGGCCGGAGGTCGTGATCTGCGACGAGCCGACGTCGGCGCTCGACGTCTCGGTGCAATCGCAAATCCTCAATCTGCTGCAGGACCTGCGGGCGGAATTGAACCTGACCTATATCGTCATCAGCCATAACCTGGCGGTGGTCGAGCACATGGCGACCCGCGTGGCGGTCATGTATCTGGGCCGTTTGGTCGAGGTCGCGGATACGGATCAGTTGTTCGAAAATCCGATGCACCCCTATACCAAGGCCCTGCTGTCGTCGGTCCTGTCGCCCGATCCCAACCAGGGCGTGCCGGAGACGGGCCTGGGCGTCGCCTATCCCAACCCGGTCGACCCGCCGTCGGGCTGTACCTTTCATCCGCGCTGCGTCGAATGCATGTCGCATTGTTCCGTCGCCGCGCCGCGGACCATCCCCACCAAAACCGGCCTCGTCGAATGTCATCTTTACGACGAGGATCAGGGAAGGGGCAGAAAGGCTTCGTAATGTCGAACGCGCCAACCGCAGGGGATATCAAGGCAACGGCCGGTCTGGAACCGGTCGTTGCCGGTACCTCTGTGGTTCGCGTGTTTTCTGCTTACGCTCCGGCCCTGTGCCGCCGGACGCATGCCCTCGATCCGCCCACCCTTGATCCGCCCACATGGGCGTGATCGGGAGCGTTCCCCCTTCCTGCGTTTCCCGAATTTCGGAACCAGTCCGCCCTAGGGTCGGTTTCGAATAATGATGAGCAAGGCCGGAACGGGCCGTGCTCGCCCCTGCACACCACAGAAATAGAAAAGATCTCCCATCATGAGCCGCCAATCCGCCATCGACAGTGCCCTGACCCATTTCGACGATCCCGCCGGTTTCTTCGAAGACCTGAAAGCCCGCGTCGCCGTGAAAACGGAAAGCCAGAACCCGGAGCGCATTCCCGATTGCTACGAGTATCTGGAAAAGCAGATGAAGCCGAAGTTCGAGGACATGGGTTATGCCTGTCATATCTACGACAATCCGATCAAAGGCTGCGGGCCGGTCCTGCTGGCGACCCGTCACGAAGGCGACGGCCTGCCGACCATCCTAGGCTACGGCCACGGCGATACGGTTCTGGGTATGGAAGGCACTTGGCGCGACGGCCTTGATCCGTGGGTCCTGACCAAAGACGGCGACAAAGTTTATGGCCGCGGCACCGCCGACAACAAGGTTCAGCACTCGGTCCATATGGCGGCGCTGAAGGCCGTTCTGGACGAACGCGGCAGCCTAGGCTTCAACCACAAATTCATCATCGAAACGGGCGAGGAAAACGGCTCCAAGGGCCTGATCGATCTGGTCGCCGCTCACAAAGACGATTTCGCCGCCGATTGCTATTTCGCCTCGGACGGACCGCGCGTCAACATCAACCGCCCGAACCTGAGCCTGGGCAACCGTGGTTCGTTCAACTTCGATCTGGTCGTCGACCTGCGCGAGGGCGGTCACCATTCCGGGAACTGGGGTGGGCTGTTGGCCAACCCGGGGATCATCCTGGCCCATGCCATTTCGACCATCATCAACGAACACGGTAAAATCCTGGTGCCGGCGCTGCTGCCGCCGCCGATCAGCAATTCGGCCCGCGAACTGCTGGCCACGGTCGACCGTCAGTCGCCGCCGAACGGCCCGGAGATCGATGATTCCTGGGGCGAACCTGGCCTGACCCGGGCCGAGAAGGTCTATGGCTGGAACTCGTTCGAAGTTCTGGCGATGAAGACCGGCAACCCGGACAACCCGGTCAACGCCGTACCGCCCAAGGCGATCGCCAACTGTCAGCTGCGCTTCGTCGTCGGAACGGACGCCGACAATCTGCTCGCCAACCTGCAGAAGCATTTGGACGAAGCCGGTTTCGGTATGGTCAAGGTTCAGACCGCGTCGAGCGAGAACAACACCTTCTTCCCGGCCGCGCGGACCGATCCGGAACACCCCTGGGCCAAATGGATGCGTGCCGCCGTGACCCGCTCCACCGGCGAGGTTTGCGGTGTGCTGCCCAACTCGGGCGGGTCGATCTGCAACGACGTGTTCCAGGACGTTCTGCACATTCCGTTCGTGTGGATGCCGCTCAGCTACACCGGCTGCTCGCAACACGCGCCCAATGAACATATCCTGTGGCCGCTGACCCGCGAGGGCCTGGAATTGGTGACCGGCGTTTATTGGGACCTGGGCGACCCGGAAACCCGGTACGCCGCCTGATTTGGCTGCACCCGGCCCCGCCTGAAACGCGGTGGGGCCGGGACGCCGATTTAAGAAACGACAAGTCCGCGATCCGCGGGCAGGGATAAGGAAGCATCGAAATGACCCGTACGGCGGTGATCGAAAGCCTTGAGAAATATTTCGACGACGGTGGGTTTTGGACGGACCTGCAGCGTCGCGTCGCCATCAAGTCGTGCAGCCAGGACGAACCCTTCCGGCCCGAGCTGTATCGCTACCTGAACGAAGAGATGATCCCCTATCTGGCGGACATGGGCTTCGAAAGCGAGATTTATGAAAACCCCAAGCCGGGGGCGCAGCCGATTCTGGTTGCCCGCCGTCACGAGGGCGATGACCTGCCGACCATGATGACCTATGGCCATGGCGACGTGGTGCGCGGCTATGACGATCAATGGCGCGACGGCATCGGCCCCTGGGAAATGAAAAAGGAAGGCGAACGCTGGTACGGCCGGGGCACCGCCGACAACAAGGGCCAGCACACCATCAATCTGGCGGCGATGAAGGCCTGCATGGACGCCCGCGGCGGCAAGCTCGGCTACAATGTGGTTGCGCTGATCGAGACCGGGGAAGAAGCCGGATCGCAAGGCCTGCGCGAATTCTGCGCCGCTCATAAGGACCTGTTCAAAGCCGACGTGTTCATCGCCTCGGACGGGCCGCGCCTGACGGCTCCGCGGCCGACGGTCTATTTTGGATCGCGCGGCGTGTTCAACTTCACCATGACGCTGGACCTGCGCGACGGCGGCCATCATTCCGGCAACTGGGGCGGCCTGTTGGCCAACCCGGGTGTCGTCCTGGCCCATGCGATTTCGACCATCGTCGACGCCAAGGGCAAGATCCTGCTGGACGAATTGAAGCCCGAGCCGATTTCCAATTCGGTTCGCGCGGCGCTGGCAAAGCTCAAAGTCGGCGGCGGCGAGACCGATCCAGAGATCGACCCCGATTGGGGCGAGCCGGGCCTGACCGCAGAGGAAAAAGTGTTCGGTTGGAACACTTTCGAAATCCTGGCGTTCAAGACCGGCAATCCGGAAAATCCGGTCAATGCCGTGCCGCCCAAGGCCTTCGCCAAATGCCACATGCGGTTCGTCGCCGGTTTCGATCCGAGCGTCGTCCTGCCGGCATTGCGCAAGCACTTGGATGCCTTGGGCTTCCAGAATATCGAGCTGACCCCGGACCGCGAACTGATGGCCGCGACGCGGTTGGAGCCCGATACCCCTTGGGCAAAATGGGCGATTTCGTCCCTGACCGAAACGGCGGGCGAGGAGCCGGCGGTCCTGCCGAACCTGGGCGGCTCGCTGCCCAACGATTGCTTCGCCCATATCCTCGGCCTGCCGACGATCTGGGTGCCGCATAGCTATCCCGCTTGTTCCCAGCATGCGCCCAACGAACACATCCTGGAATCCGTCTCCCGCTCGGCCCTGCGCCTGATGGGCGGGTTGTTCTGGGACCTGGGCGAACCTGAAAACCGGCCCGCGCAATGACCGAGCCTTGCGATCTGTCCGCGGTAGACCTGCGGCGTCTCATCCGGGCCGGCGAACTGTCGCCGGTCGAACTGTTGGAAAGCTGCCTTAAGCGCATCGATCAGGTGAACGGCACCGTCAACGCCATCGTCGCCATGGATGCCGATGCCGCGATGGACCGGGCGCGCGAGATCGAAGCCGAGATCGCCGCCGGTAAGGACCCGGGCCCCCTGGCCGGGCTGCCGGTCGGGATCAAGGACCTGGCGGCGGTCAAGGGCCTGCGCACGACTTATGGCTCGCTGCTGTACAAGGACAACGTGCCGACCGCCGACGACGGGCAGGTCGCCCGCCTGCGTGATGCCGGGGCGATCATCCTGGCCAAGACCAACACGCCGGAATTCGGCTCGGGCGCCAACACCACCAACAAGGTCTATGGGGCCACGACCAATCCGTTCGATCCGGCGCGCACGCCGGGCGGGTCGTCCGGCGGTTCCGCCGCGGCCTTGGCCTGTTCCATGCTGCCGCTGGCGCAGGGCTCCGATTCCGGCGGCAGCCTGCGCGCGCCCGCGACCTGGTCCGGGGTGGTCGGTTTCCGTCCGCGCCCGGGCGCTGTCGCCAACGAAAGCCGCACCGTGCCCCTGACCTATTACGCGGTTCAGGGGCCGATGGGCCGCGACGTCGCCGATACGGCGTTGCTGTATTCCGCCCAGGCGGGCAGCGCTCATCCGGGCGACCCGATGGGGTTCCCCCTGTCGGCGGTCGATTTCGCCAAGCTGGCCCCGGCGGATTTGTCGGGCCTGCGGGTGGCGTTTTCCGAAGACCTGGGCTCGGCCCCGGTGGACGACGGGATCAAGCGCGTGTTTCGCGCCCGCTCGGCCAAGTTCCGCGACGTGTTTGCCCATGCGCGGGACGACCATCCGGACTTGAGCGGCGTGCGCGATGCCTTCTGGGTCTTGCGTTGCGTCTATTACATGGCGAACCACAAGGAACGGGTCGAAAAGCATCGCGACCTGTTGTCGCCCAACATCGTCATGAACACCGAAGCCGGCTACGACATGAGCCTGGCCGACGTGGCGGCGGCGGAAGTCGCCTGGGGCAAATGGTACAAGCGGTTCCAGGCTTTCATGGACGACGTCGACCTGTTGATCCTGCCGGGTAACGCTTATCCGCCTTATCGCCTGGACGACGGCGCGCCCAAGGAAATCAACGGCGCACCTTTGGAAAACTATATGGATGCCTCGTTGATCCGCTCGGCCCTGACCCTGACCGGCAATCCGGTCATCGCCGTGCCCTGCGGTTTGGACGAGACGGGCACCCCCTTCGGCTTCCAGATCGCGGGCAAACGCCACGGCGAAAAGGAATTGCTGTCGGCGGCCTTGGCCCTGGAAACCCTGTTTAAACAAGACCCGGAACTGGCGCGGCCCGTTCCCGACCTGGAGAAATTGAAATGACCGAGACGACGACGGCTCAAGACCTCTGCGATCTGACGGCGACCGACCTGCGCCGCATGATCGGCACCAAGCAAATCTCTCCGGTCGAATTGCTGGAAAGCTGCATCGCCCGGATCGAGGCCGTGGACCCGGCCGTCAACTGCATGGTCGGCCGTGCGTTCGATCGTGCGCGCGAGGAAGCCAAGGTCGCCGAACAGATGGTGCTGGACGGCGAAGACCTGGGCCTGTTGCACGGTCTGCCGATCGGCATCAAGGACCTGGAATCGACCGAAGGCGTGCGCACCACCTGGGGGTCGCTGATCTATAAGGACAACGTGCCGGAAGCGGACCAAGGTTCCGTCGCCGCCGTGCGGGCGGAAGGCGCGATCGTCGTCGGCAAGACCAACACCCCGGAATTCGGCGCCGGCGCCAATACCAAGAACCGCGTCTATGGCGCCACCGGCAATCCGTTCAATCCCGAGCTGACCTGCGCGGGGTCGTCCGGCGGCTCGGCCGTGGCCCTGGCCACCGGCATGGTGCCGATTGCGTCCGGCTCCGATTACGGCGGCAGCTTGCGCACCCCGTCGTCGTTCTGCGGCGTGGTCGGGTTCCGCCCGTCGATCGGCACGGTCCCGGCGGAAAGCCGCTCGGCGGCGCTGGTGCCCTGGTCTGTTCTGGGGCCGATGGGGCGCACGGTCCAAGACGCGCACCTGTTGTTGCAGGCGCAGGTCGATCACGCCATCCGCGATCCGTTTTCCCATGCCGTCGATCCGCGTCTGTTCGGTGCGCTTGACGGATTGGACCTGGGCTCGATCCGGGCCGCGATCTCGACCGATCTGGGCTGCTGCCCCATCGACAACGGCATCCGCGCCACGTTCAAGGAACGCACGGACATGTTCCGCGGCGTCTTCGCCGAGGCCCAGGACCGCGACCCGGACATGGGCGACATGCATCGCCTGTTCGAAGTGTTCCGCGGCATCGCCTTCGTCGCGGCGCATCAGGAGAAGCTGGCCAACCACCGCGACCTGCTGGGCCCCAACGTGATCGACAATACCTCGCGCGGGTTGGAAATCACGGCCTCCGACACGGGCTGGGCTTTCGTCGAACAGGGCAAGGTGATGCGCAACTTCATCGACATGTTCCAAGAGGTCGATGTGCTGATCAGCCCCGCGACCTCGGTCTCGCCGTTCCCGCACGAACAGCTTTATATCGACGAAATCAACGGCGAGAAGCTACCGACCTACATGCGTTGGCTGGCGATCAGCTACGCCCCGACCATGGCCCTGGCCTGTTCCTGCGTCATTCCTTGCGGCGTCGATGACAAGGGTCTGCCGTTCGGTATTCAGATCATGGCGCCGCGCGGGTCGGACGCGTTGGTCCTGGCCGTCGCTCATGCCATGGAACAGTACTTCCAAGGCAACGAAGCGCTGCACCGTCCGATCCCGGACCTGAAGAAGTTGGGGGCGTGATCGAGCCATGTCCAAGCGCGTCCTGATTGCCGCGTTCAAACACGAGACCAATACCTTCTCGGTCCTGCCGACCGATTTGGCGGCCTACCAAGCGCGGGAATATTACCGCGACGCCGAGGTCGTGAAGAAAATGCGCGGCACCCGGACCGAGGTCGGCGCGGCGCTGGACGCCGGGCAACGGCATGGATGGACGATGTGTCATCCGATCTGCGCCAATGCCATGCCGTCGGGCCGGGGGACCAAGGACATGCACGACCATGTCGTCGACATCCTGGTCACGGCGTTGAAGAAAGACGGGCCGTTCGACGGCATCTACCTGTGCCTGCACGGGGCCATGGCCTGCGAACACGACGATGACGGCGAGGGCCGCCTGTTGCAGGCCTTGCGCGACGAGGTCGGGCCGGACATGCCCATCGCGGCGACGCTGGACCTGCATGCCAACGTCACCGACCGCATGGCGGACCTGACGAACATCCTGATCAGCTATCGGACCTATCCGCATGTCGACCAGTACGAGGTCGCGACCCAGGCCTGCGATCTGTTGCAGCGGGCCATGACCTGGGAGATCCATCCCAAGGTTCATGTCCGGCGGCGCGAGATGTTGGACGGGGCCGACCATGGCCGAACGACCCAGCCGGGTCCGATGACCGAGGCCCTGGATACGCTCGACAAGCTGTTGGCGACGACGCCCGGCACTTATAGCGGATCCGTCAACGCGGGCTTCCCGCGCGCCGATACCTACGACACGGGGCCGAGTTGCATCGTCGTCGGCGAAGGCAACGACCCGGCCCATGTCGCCATCGCTGACAAGGTGATGGAGCAGATCTGGCAGGACCGCCACCGCCTGACCGTGCGGATGTATTCCGTCGCCGAGGCCATGGCCCAGGTCAAGGAAGCCCTGGCCAAGGGCGTTCAGGCGCCGATCGTGATGAACGACTTCGCCGACAACCCCGGCGGCGGCGGGTATGGCGATGCCACCCGCCTGTTGGCCGGCATGATCGAGGCAGGTCTCACCGATGCCGCGTTCGGCGTGCTGTGCGATCCCGAGGCGGCGATGGCCTGCCGAAACGCGGGGCTGGGCACGTCTTTGAAACTGGACATCGGCGGCAAGGTCGATCCGGCCGTGCAGGGCGGCCCGCTCAGCGTATTCGGGACCGTCACGGCGATCACCGACGGCACCTTCGCCATGGAAGGGCCCATGACCAAGGGCGCGCATATCGACATGGGGCCGACGGCGGTGTTCAGTGTTGGCGGCGTGGATGTCGTGATCTCGTCGCGGCGGTATCAGAACTATGACCAGATGTTCTTTAAATCGGCGGGGATCGATCCGAAGAAGAAGAAGGTTCTGGGGGTCAAGTCGGCGCATCATTTCCGCGCGGCATATGGCCCGATTGCATCGCGTATTATCGTGGTTGATGGCGGCGGGGGGCTGACGTCCAACAACTTCAAGGAACTGCCGTACAAGAACGTGCGGCGACCGGTCTACCCGTTGGACTTGGAATAACCGTCCCGCATAAGCCTAGGAGTTTGCCCCCATGTCTCGTTCCACGCCCAAGCGTGTTTTGATTGCCGCATTCAAACACGAAACCAATACCTTTTCCGTCCTGCCGACGGACCTGAATGCCTATAAGGCACGGGGCTATTACCGCGACGACGAAGTGCCGCAGAAGATGCGCGGCACGGCGACGGAAATGGGTGCGGCCTTCGCCGCCGCCGACCGCCACGGCTGGTCCCTTTGCCATCCGCTCTATGCTAACGCCGTGCCCTCGGGCAAGGTGACCAAGGACATGCACGATCACGTCACCGAGGTCCTGGTCACGGCGATCAAGGAGCAAGGGCCGTTCGACGGTATTTATCTATGCCTGCACGGGGCCATGGCCTGCGATCATGATCAAGACGGCGAGGGCCGGTTGCTGCAGTCCCTGCGCGACGTGGTGGGCCCGGACCTGCCGATTGCGGTCACCTTGGACCTGCATGCCAACGTCACCGACCGCATGGCCGACCTTTGCGACATCATGGTCAGCTACAGGACCTACCCGCATATCGATCAGTTCGAAATCACGACCCAGGCCTGCGATCTGTTGCAGCGGACCATGGACGGCGAAATTCATCCGACCGTGCAGGTCCGCCGGGGCGACATGTTGGACGGCGCCGATTTCGGGCGAACGACCGAGCCGGGACCGATGACCGAGGCCTTGGCCGAGCTGGACAAACTGCTGGCGGCGACGCCCGGAACCTACAGCGGGTCGATCAATTCCGGTTTTCCCTGGGCGGATACTTACGATTCCGGCCCGACCTGCGTGGTTGTGGGCGAGGGCAAGAACCCGGCCTATGGCGAGATCGCGGACAAGATCATCGCCCAGCTTTGGGAAGACCGCCATCGCCTGACCATCACCACCTACACCGTCGCCGAAACCATGGCCCAGGTGAAGGATACCCTGGCCCAGGGCGTGGACGGTCCCATCGTGCTGAACGACTTCGCTGACAATCCGGGCGGCGGCGGCTATGCCGATGCGACGCGGCTGTTGGCCGGGATGATCGACGCGGGCCTGACCGATGCGGCATTCAGCGTGCTGTGCGATCCCGAAGCGGCGGCGGCTTGCCACGCGGCGGGCATCGGCGCGACCATCGATCTGGCCATCGGCGGCAAGGTCGACGCCACGGTGCAGGGCGGGCCGCTGACGTTGTCGGGCAAGGTGACGAACCTGACTGACGGAAAGTTCCAGATCGAAGGCCCGATGACCCGTGGCCTGCACATCGACATGGGGCCGACGGCGGTGTTTACCGTGGGCGGCGTCGATATCGTGATTTCGTCACGGCGGTTCCAGAACTACGACCAGATGTATTTCAAATCGGTCGGGATCGATCCGTTGAAGAAAAAGGTCCTGGCCGTCAAATCGGCGCACCACTTCCGCGCCGCCTATGCGCCCATCGCGTCCAAGATCATCGTGGTCGACGACGGCGGTGGATTGACGTCCTGCAACTTCAAGGACCTGCCGTTCAAGAACGTGCGCCGGCCGAATTATCCGCTCGATTTGGACTAAGCCGTCACGGCCCGAAAGGTCAGGTTGATCCGCGGGCCCATTGGCCGTTTGGTCTTGGGCACGCGGTGCCGCCAATCGAGCTGACTGCGTCCCGCCATGATCAGCAGGTCGCCGTGCCCGAGGGTCAGGCAATGCGCCTCGCCGCGCCGATCCTTGCGCCGCATCTGAAAGCGCCGGGCGGCCCCCAGGCTGACCGAGGCGACGACCGGGCAGGGGCCCAGTTCGGCCTCGTCGTCGGCGTGCCAATCCATGCTGTCGGCACCATCGCGGTACAGGTTGGCCAAAACGGTGTTGAAGGCGACGCCCGCCCGCGCCGCGCATTGGTCGCGCAGTGTCGCCAGCATCGGATGCCAAGTGGCGGCGGGCAGGGTCAAACCGGAATAGGTATAGGGCACGTCGCCCTGATAGGCGGTCAGGCGCGGTTGCGCGATACGCCGCCCGAACAGGGACAGATATTCCTGCCGCCAGGGAATCTCATCGTGCAGGCGGTTGAACAAATCGTCCGCGTCGGCGATGGCGGCGGGATAGAGGATGCTGTCGGCATCGTCGAGCCGCACCGGCGGCATCTCCAACCCCAGGTTCAAAGCATCGGTCATGATCGCGGATTAGTGCAGGTTGGGCGATTTGTAGAATTCGCCCCGGGCGCGGGACCGCACGATCACGGTGATCAATTCGCCGTCACGGTAGATGTTCAACGGAATCTCGATCCCGGCGGGGCCCAGGGACCAAACGCCGCGAAAGAACTCGGCCATGCCGTCGACGGGTTTGTCGTCGACGCCGACCACCATGTCGCCGGCTTCTATGCCCGCGTCTTCCGCCGGGCCGCCTTTCCAGGTGCCGACGATGACGACCTTGCCCATGGTTTCGGCGGTGAAGGTGCCGAGCCAGGGGCGGGGCGGGCGCCCCGTGGTGCCCGTGGTCCGCAAGGTCGGCAGCACCGCCTTCACGATGTCGATGGGAACGATCATGTTGCCTTCGGTCTCGCCACTTTCCTCGCCGCGCACGTAAAGCGAGCCGATCCCCCGCAGGGTTCCGTCCTCGCCGATCAGCGCCGCCCCGCCCCATAGGGGATGGGCGGGGGTGGTGAAGATGGCGTCGTCCAGCAGGTATTCCCAATATCCGGCGAATTCCTTGCGCGCCGAAACGCGGGCCTGCAGCGCATGGGCGCGACCGCCGCATCCGGCGACGATCACGTCGTCGCCCGGAATTAGATCGGCGGAAGATCCGATCTCCATCGCCGGGGCGTCGAGCGGCTGTAGCGCTTGCACCAGGCCGAAGCCCGTTTCCTGATCGTAGCCCATGACATGGCCTTCGGCGGCGCGACCGTCATTGGTGACCAGCCAGACCCGTTCGGCCTCGACCACCAGATAACCGATGGTCAGCACCAGGCCCTTGGGGTCGATGACCACGCCATGGCCGCTGCGCTCCGTGCCCAGGGTGTTGGCGGTGAATGCTGTCTCTGGAATTTCCGAGCGTAGGGACACGACACTGCGCAGCGCCGTTTCCACGTCGAATGAAAACCGTGCCTGATCCGGCCGGTAGGGCTCGGGAATTTCAGGATAGTCCGTGTGCGGATCGTCCATATCCGAATGTTAGAGGAAGTTCGCGGCAATTGAAATGCCTTCCGGGGGCGCGCAAGATTGTGCACAATCCGATCAAACGAAATATCCGCCCCGGCGGAACGAAGAGGAGGCATTCATGGCCTATTATGTCCCGGTAGAGGAAGTCCCGAGCCTTAAAGGCAAGGTTTCGGACGAGGAGTGGGAACTGCGCTGCGAGTTGGCGGCGGTTTATCGTCTGGTCAATCGTTTCGGTTGGGACGACGGCATTTTCACCCATTCGTCGGTGCGCCTGCCGGGGCGCGACCATCACTTCCTGATCAATCCCTACGGCCATCTGTTTTCCGAGGTCTGCGCCTCGAACCTGGTGAAAATCGACGTCGACGGCAACGTCCTGGACGACAGCCCCTACACGGTAATCCGCGCCGGGTTCGTCATCCATTCGGCGATCCACATGGCGCGGGGCGATGCGATGTGCGTGGTGCATACCCATACCAACGCCGGCATGGCCGTCTCGACCCAGAAGGAAGGGCTGTTGCCCCTGAACCAGAAGTCCATGGGCTTCTACAACCGGCTCGCCTATCACGACTATGAAGGCATCGCCAACGACACGGAAGAACGTGAACGCCTGGTTCGCGACCTGGGCAATCATCACTCGATGATCCTGCGCAACCACGGCTTGCTGGCCACGGGGCGGAGCATCGCCGAAGCGTTCCAGCACATCCGCTATCTGCAGCATTCCTGCGAACTGCAGATCATGTCGCAATCGACCGGGGCCGAGCTGATCATTCCACCGGCGGAGGTCTGCGAGCATACCGCTCAACAGTTCGAAGGCGACGGCACCCCGCGCGGCGCGGAAACTTTCGCCGCCTATATGCGGATGCTCGACCGGGAAGAGCCCGACTACAAACATTGAGCCGAACGACCTAACCGGCGCTGTTTTCGCGGCCCGCCCGGCTTTGGGCGGGCCGTCGTGTATCCGGATTAAGTCAATGGCTACAACCGGTTCCGGCGAATCCCCGATCTTAAAAAGTGTGTCATTTGACATCCCTGGTCGGGGCAACTATCTTAACTAAATCAACAACTTAAATCTGTCGCCCTGCAGCCCGCTCATCGCTGAGCGGGAGAGGCGATTTTTTTGCCGTCCCCAGCGCGGGGTGACGGATGGCCGCCCTTAACCCGGCGGTATGCGCCAACAAGAACAAAGGAGCCGAACACGGCATGTGCGGACTTAGCGGCGAAATTCGATTCGACGGAACCCATGCGGACACGGGAGCGGTGGCGCGGATGACCGATGCCATGGCCCCACGCGGCCCCGATGCGGCGGGCCTGTTCGCGCAAAGCCGGTGCGCCTTCGGCCATCGGCGGCTGAAGATCATCGATCTTTCGGAAAAGGCGCAGCAGCCCCTGGTCGATTCTGACCTGGGCCTGACCATCGCCTTCAACGGCTGCATCTACAACTACAAGGCCTTGCGCGAGGAACTGATCGCCCTGGGGTATCGCTTCTTTTCCACCGGCGATACCGAAGTGGTGCTGAAATCGTTCCATGCCTGGGGGCCGGACTGCGTCAAGCGGCTGAACGGCATGTTCGCCTTCGCCATCTACGAGCGCGACACCGGCCGCCTGACCCTGGCCCGCGACCGCCTGGGCATCAAGCCGCTGTACCTGGCGGAAAGCGGCAAGCGCCTGCGCTTCGCGTCGAGCCTGCCGGCGATCCTGGCGGCGGGCGACACGGACACCTCGATCGATCCGATCGGCCTGCATCATTACATGTCGTTCCACGCCGTGGTGCCGCCGCCCTATACGGTGCTGAAGGGCGTACGCAAGCTGCCGCCCGCGACCTATGCGGTGTTCGACGCCGACGGCACGCGCAAGGATACGACCTATTGGAAGGTCGATTTCACCCGCGAGGGCGAGGACCTGGGCCGTAGCGCCGAGGAATGGCGCGATCTGGTCTATGACGCCCTGGCCCTGTCCATTGACCGACGATTGGAAGCGGACGTCGATGTCGGCGTGTTGTTATCCGGCGGGGTCGATTCCTCGTTGATCGTCGGCATGCTGGCCCGCGCCGGAAAGACGCCGCTGCGTACGTTCTCGGTCGGGTTCGAAGACGTCGGCGGCGAAGCCGGGAACGAATTCAAATACTCCGACATCATCGCCAAGGAATTCGGCACCGAGCATTACAAGATCCACATCGGCGCCGACCGGATGATGGAACTGCTGCCCGATACCTTCAAGGCCATGTCCGAACCGATGGTCAGCCATGACAACGTCGGCTTCTTCGCGCTAAGCCAGGAAGTCTCCAAGCATGTGAAGGTCGTGCAGTCGGGGCAGGGGGCCGATGAAATCTTCGGCGGTTACTCCTGGTATCCGCCGCTGATGGATTCCAACGACGCGGTGACCGATTATGCCGCCGTGTTCCGCGACCGCGATTTCGAGGATTACAAGCGCGCCGTCTCGCCCGCTTATCACACGGACCGCGACGAAAGCCTGGCCTTCATCGCCGACCACTTTGCCCAGCCGGGCGCCGACCGCGCGGTCGACAAGGCATTGCGCATCGATTCCACGATCATGCTGGTCGACGATCCGGTCAAACGGGTCGACAACATGACCATGGCCTGGGGGCTCGAGGCGCGGGTGCCGTTCCTGGACCACGAGCTGGTCGAACTGGCGGCGCGCGTGCCGCCGGAACACAAGGTCCGCGACGGCGGCAAGGGCGTGCTGAAAGACGTCGCCCGCTTGGTCGTCCCGGCCGAGGTCATTGACCGGCCTAAGGGCTATTTCCCTGTTCCGGCATTGAAGTACATCGAAGGCCCGTATCTTGAAATGGTGCGGGACACCCTGGCGTCAAAGGCGGCGCGTGACCGGGCGTTGTTCAACCGTGGCTATCTGGACATGTTGTTGGACGCACCGGCCGATCACATTACGCCGCTAAAAGGCTCGAAGCTGTGGCAGGTGGCGCTCATGGAAACTTGGCTGCAGACTCACGGGGTCTGACGGCGTGACCCGGCAAAAGGAACCCCAGGTCATGGAAGATAAGCTGTCCTTGAAGCATTGGGGCGAGCCGCCCAAAAACGGGTTGGGCACGGTCGGAAAATGCGTGGCCGTTCACTGCGGCTGGGGCCGCGTGTTGTTCGGCCAAACCTTCGACAAGCCGGACCTGCTCGCTGGTCAGTTGATGGACGAGGAAACCGGCGAGCGCGATCTGGCGATCTACGTGCGCGACCCGCATGTTCTGCTGTCGCTGGCGCCGCAGACACTGTTCATGGACCCGTCGCATAGCTATCGGCTGAACCTCAAGGAACTACCGGCCACGGCCATGGCGACGGAAAGCGCCAAGTTCACTATTCGCCCGGCGACGTCGGCGGACGAAAGCGCGGTCAACCGTATCTACGGATCGCGCGGCATGGTCGCGTTGAAGCCCGGGTTTCTGGGCGATTTGGATGACCGGCACTGCGTTTCGGTCCTGGTTGCCGAGGGCACGCAGGACGGCGAAATCCTGGGCGTCGTCATGGGGGTCGATCATGCGGTCGCTTTCGATGATCCGGAAGAAGGCTCCAGCCTGTGGGCCTTGGCGGTCGATGCCCAGGCCGCCGTGCCCGCCGTCGGTATCGGTCTGGTCAAGGATTTGGCGGCCCGGTTCCGTCAGGCCGGGCGTGCGTTCATGGACTTGTCGGTCCTGCATGACAACGCCGAGGCGATAAAGCTGTACGAGAAAATGGGGTTCGAACGGGTGCCCGTCTATACGGTGAAAAAGAAGAACCCGATCAACGAATCCCTGTTCATCGGCCCGCAGCGGACCGAGAACCTGAACATCTATGCCAAGATCATCGTCGATGAAGCCCGCCGCCGGGGCATCCATGTGGACATCGAAGACGCCGAGGCGGGCCTGTTCACCCTGACCCTGGGTGGTCGGACGATCGCCTGCCGTGAATCGCTCAGTGAGATGACGTCCGCCGTGGCGATGAGCCGCTGCGACGATAAATCCCTGACCCATCGAACCCTGGCCAAAGCCGACTTGAAGGTGCCTGCGCAGGTCACCCTGAAGAACCGGGATGACGTGCGCGAATTCCTGGATCGTTTCGGGCGGATCGTGATCAAGCCCGCGCGGGGCGAACAAGGCATGGGCGTGTTCGTCGACCTATGTTCCGAGGACGAGGCGATCAAAGCCTTCGACGAAGTGCGCGACCAGACAGACCACGTCATCGGCGAAGAATTCGTTCAGGGGCGGGACTTGCGCATCATCGTGATCGGGGACGAGGTCGCCGCCGCCGCCGTGCGCCGCCCGCCGCGCATTACCGGCGACGGCCAGCACAGCATTCAGGAACTTATTCAGCGCCTGAGCCGCCGCCGAGCCGCCGCCACGGGCGGCGAAAGCCGTATCCCGATCGACGACGAAACGCGGCGCTGCATTCAGGCGCAGGGTTACGGCATGGGGTCGATCCTCGCCGACGGTGTGGTCTTGGAGGTTCGCAAGACCGCGAACCTGCACACCGGTGGGACGATCCACGACGTGACCGAAGACCTGCATCCGGTCCTGCGCGAAGCCGCTTTGGCGGGCCGCCAGGTTCTGGGAATTCCCGTCGTCGGTTTCGATTTCATGGTTCCCCAGGTGGACGGAGCCGACTACCGTATCATTGAAGCAAACGAGCGCCCCGGTCTGGCCAACCACGAGCCACAGCCGACGGCGCAGAAATTCGTCGATTTCCTGTTCCCCGAGACCCGCAAGGAAATGGTCGAACAACCGGCAAAAAGCCGAGGAGATATCGCGTGAAGTACGACCTTTTCATCGACCGGGATTATTTGGTCGAGATTCTGGCCAAACTCCTGGCCACCCCCAGCCCCACCGGCATGACGGACGAGATCGTCGGCTTGGTTTGCGATGAATTGAAGGAACTGGGCATACCGTTCGAATTGACCCGCCGGGGCGCGATCCGCGCCGATTTGAAGGGCGAGGCCGCATCGCCCGACCGGGCCATCGCGTCGCACCTGGACACCCTGGGCGCCATGGTCAAAAGCTTCCGTCTGGGAGGGCGCTTGGAAGTGGTGCCGATCGGCCATTGGTCGTCGCGCTTTGCCGAGGGCGCGCGCTGCACCGTGCATTCCGACGGCGGCCGCACCTTCCGCGGCACGATCCTGCCGGCCAAGGCCTCGGGTCATACCTATAACGAAGCGATCGACACCCAACCCACGGATTGGAGCGAGGTCGAACTGCGCCTGGATGAGCGCGTCGCCTACGAACACGAAGTCCGGGCGCTCGGCATCAATGTCGGCGATACCATTTCCATCGACCCGATGACCGAGTTCATGAAGAACGGTTTCGTGTTTTCCCGCCACCTGGATGACAAGGCGGGTGTCGCGGCGATGCTGACGGCGGCGCGGGCGATCATCCGCTCCGACGTCAACCTGCCGATCGACTGCCACCTGTTGTTCACGATCTCGGAAGAGGTCGGGGTCGGCGCATCGCACGTACTGCATGGCGATGTGGCGGAACTGGTCTCCATCGACAACGGCACCATCGCGCCGGGGCAGCATACCTCGGAATACGGCGTGACCATTGCCATGCAGGATTCGTCCGGTCCGTTCGACTGGCACCTGTCGCGATCGCTGATCGACATGTGCGTGCATCATGGGGTCGAGTATTCGCGCGATGTGTTCCGCTATTACCGGTCCGATGCCGCCGCGGCGTTGGAAGCGGGGAACGACATTCGGACGGCGCTGCTTTGCTTCGCCCTGGATGCGTCGCACGGGTACGAGCGTACGCATCTGGATTCCGTCATGGCGCTGACGCGGTTGCTGACGCTTTATGTGCAGTCCAAACCGATGTTCATGCGCGACAAGGATGCGTTGGGTCCGCTTGGCGATTTGCCGGCGACGGAGCGCGATAAACAGCCGAAAGCCGCCGAGTAGGGCTTGCCCCGCCCCGCCTGCCCGGGTGACACTGTTCCCGTAATCCTTTCTTCGCCTCTTAAATCCTAGAGGCCTCTAATCCTACGGGGACTGCTTGATGAAAAACGGCATGGTCGTGGCCGCCCAACCTGAACCGGTTGAGGTTGGTGCTGAAATCCTTCGTGCTGGTGGCAACGCGGTCGATGCCGCCGTCGCCACCGCCTTCGCGCAGACGGTGGTCGACCCGTTCATGTGCGGGATTGCCGGGTTCGGCTCCATGCATATGTATCTGCCGTCCGTGGGCCAGCACCTGTGCCTGGATTTCCACGCCCGCGCCCCCGGCGCCGTCACCGACGATATGTGGCTCGATTTGTTGGAGCGCGAGACCGAGGACGGCTTCGGCTTCGTCCTCAAAGGGGCCGTCAACGAGGTCGGCTATCAGGCCATCGCCACGCCGGAAACGCTGCGCGCCCTGGATGCGGCGCTGTCGCGGTTCGGCACGCTGAGCCTGGCCGAGGTTTTGGCCCCGTCCATCGCCTTGGCCCGCGACGGCTATATGGTCCGCCCGCATATGCATCGTTTCTGGACGCAGGTCGAACCCCATGGTCGGGTGCCGCATTCCGCCTATCTGCATGGATCGCCCGCGACCGGTAAGATTTATCTGAACGCCGACGGCAGTCTGAAGACCCCGGGCGAGATCATCAAGAACCCGGACATGGCCCAGACCTACGAGCGCATCGCCCAGGGCGGCGCCGACGAGTTCTATTCCGGGGCCGTCGCCGACGCGATTACCGCCGATATGGCCGCCAACGGCGGCTTGATCAGCGCCGAGGATCTGGCTGGGTGCCAGCCGGAACAGACGGAACCCTTGTGGACCGAGTATCGCGGCCTGCGCATTTCGTCCTGCCCCCCGCCGGGCGGCGGCATCATGGTTTTGCAGATGCTGAACATCCTGGAGAATTTCGATCTGGCCGCGATGGGCCATAACTCGCCCGACTACATCCGCACCGTGGCAGAGGCGATGAAGATCGCGACCGTCGACAAGGACCGCCATGTTGGCGACCCCCGGTTCGTCGACGTGCCGGTCGCCCATCTGCTGGACAAGGGCTATGCCGCCGAATGCGCGGCCAGGATCAAGGCGGGCGAGATCACCCATGTCCCGCGCCTGGGCCAGGACAAGGAAAGCAAGGACACGACCCACCTTTGCGTGGTCGACAAGGCCGGGGATTGCGTCAGCCTGACCCATTCGCTGGGCATGCCGTCGGGCGTGACGACCGAGGGGCTAGGCTTCATCTACAACGGTTGCATGGGGGTGTTCGATCCGCGCCCTGGACACGTCGGCTCGCTCGCCCCGGGCAAGTCGCGCTTTACTTCGATGGCGCCGTCAATCGTGTTCGATGGCGATACGCCGCGCTTCGTCGTCGGCGCGCCAGGCGGGACCTATATCGCCATGGGCGTGGTGCAGGCGATCCTGAACCACATCGATTTCGGCATGGACGCGCAACAGGCGGTCTCCGCCCCGCGGTTCTCGGCGACCAGCGATATCGTCGAGATCGTCAACCGGATACCCCGCGCGGTCGAGGCGGAATTGAACGCGCGCGGATATCCGACCCGCCGCTATCCCATCAATTTCCATTTCGCGGGCGTGCATGCGATCCGGATCGTCGATGGCGTACCCGACGGCGGGGCAGATCCGGGCCGTGACGGCATGGCGATGGCCGTCTGACCGGACATCTATTTCACATCATCTGACGGGTAATTCGCCCTGCCCGATCTTCACAAAAGGTTGATCGAGCGAGCTGGGCCCGGATTTGTGCGGTTTATAAAAAACAAAAAAATAGTGTATTAAAAATAATATCTACAAAACAATTGACGAAAATAGAATCCTGAACCACATTACGAGTGTGAAAAACATAAAATTTTCACATGGTATTTGTGTTTAATCGACAAACGGCAAGGCTTCAGGACGCGATGCGACAGCTCCCCATATTCTTCACGGTTCAGGACCGCGATGTGCTGGTCGTCGGCGGCGGCGAGGCGGCAACGGCGAAGTTGCGCCTGCTGCTCAAGGCCGGGGCCCGTCCCATCGTGGTTGCTCCGGATGCGGGTGACGAGATCAGGCAACTTGCCGCGTCCGGCGACCTGACCTGGCTGGCCCGTTCGTTTGTCCCCGCGGATATGGACGGCGTGGCGCTGGCCTATGGCGCCACCGGAAACGGTGCCGTGGACCACGCGGTGTCCGAAGCCGCGCGCGCGGCGGGCGTGCCGGTCAACGTGGTCGATCGTCCCGAACTGTCCGATTTCATCACCCCCGCGATCATTGAACGCGACCCGATCACTGTCGCTGTTTCTTCGGGCGGGGCCGCGCCGATCCTGGCGCGGGGCGTCAAGGCGTCCATCGAGCGCTTGCTGCATCCCAACACCGGTCGTCTGGCCTTGTTCGCCGAACGGTTCCGAGGCGCGGTCAAGGCCGTGGTTCCGGCGGGCCGGGCGCGGCTGCGGTTTTGGGACCGGTTCTTCGACGGACCCATTGCCGCCCAGGTTCTGGCCGGGGACGAGACGGGTGCGACCGAAGCCATGCTCTCTTACGTCAACCGCAAGGGGAGCGAAGAACAAGGGGTCGTCCATATCGTCGGCGCCGGGCCGGGTGCGGCCGACCTGTTGACCCTGCGGGCGCAGCGCCTGCTGCAACAGGCTGACGTGATCGTTCATGATCGCCTGATCGGCGACGGTGTGCTCGACATGGCGCGGCGCGACGCCGAACGCATCGATGTTGGCAAGACGCCGGGCAATCATCCCGTGCCGCAGGGCCGGATCAACGAAATCCTGATCGAACAGGCTCAGGCCGGTAAGCGGGTTGTCCGCCTGAAGGGCGGCGATCCCTTTATCTTCGGGCGCGGCGGCGAAGAACTGCAGGCCCTGGCCGATGAAGGCATCCGCGCCGAAGTGGTGCCGGGCATCACCGCCGCCACCGCCTGCGCGGCAGCGTCGGGCATCCCCCTGACCCACCGGGGCCATGCCTCGGCGGTGACCTTCGTTACCGGCCACAAGGGCGACGGCGACGCGCGCGATGTTGACTGGTCTGCGTTGGCCCGCTCGGGCGCGACCCTGGCCGTCTACATGGGTGTCGGCGGGGCCGGGCGCATCGCGTCGGATTTGTCGAGCCATGGACTGGCCGATCGCCCGGTGGCGGTGATCGAAAACGGATCGCGCCCGGATCAACGGGTTCTGACCGGACGCCTCGGCGATCTGGATGCCATCGTGCGGGCCGGCGGCGTGGCTGGACCGGCTCTCATTATTATCGGCGACGTTGCGTCCCTGGCCCAAATGGGCGGGACGGGTGTCGCTTCCTCCCCCGCGGAAGCACAGGCCGCGCGCCTGGCCGCCGCGGTCTAACAAACCAAGACTGTGCAATAACGATTGGCCAAACAAGGATTAATGCCATGGTTCAAAAAGTAGTCACCGGAAACCGCCTTTCCGACGGCGCCGTCATCTTCATGGGCGAAGACGGTGGTTGGACCTGCAAGATCGAGCTGGCCCGCATCGCCGAAACCGATGAAGAGGCGCAATTGCTGGAAGACCTGGCCCGCGCCGCCGAGCGCGCACGCTTGGTCGTCGGCCCCTATCTGATCGAAGTGACCGTCGGTGGGCGGGCGATCAAACCCGTGCGTTACCGCGAACGGCTGCGTGCCTACGGCCCGTCGATCCATCCGGATTTCGGCCGTCCCGACGTGCCGGGACACTTCCGCATGGGCGTCGAGGCCAACCACGTGCATTTGAACGGCGTCGCCGGGTAAGCCCGTTCCGCCCCCCGCAAACACAGGCAAAAAGAAACGACGAGATGTACCGTTACGACGAATTCGACCACACCATGGTGCGCGAGAGGATTGACCAATTCCGAGGTCAGATCGCCCGCCGCATGGCCGGTGAGATTACCGAAGATCAGTTCAAGCCCCTGCGCCTGCAGAATGGCCTGTACCTGCAACTGCATGCCTATATGCTGCGGGTCGCCATTCCCTATGGGCAGTTCAATTCCAAGCAGATGCACATGCTGGCCCATATCGCCCGCAAGTACGACAAGGGCTATGGCCATTTCACGACCCGCCAGAACATCCAGTACAACTGGCCGAAGCTGAGCGAGGTTGCGGATATTCTGGACGATCTGGCGAGCGTGGAAATGCATGCTATTCAGACCTCGGGCAACTGCATCCGCAATACCACGGCGGATCAGTACGCGGGCGTAGCGGCGGACGAGGTTGAAGACCCCCGTGTCTATGCCGAGATCATCCGTCAATGGTCGACCTTCCATCCGGAGTTCGCGTTCCTGCCGCGTAAGTTCAAGATCGCGGTCTCGGGCGCGGTCGATACGGACCGCGCCGCCGTGCGCTTCCACGACGTCGGCCTGTTCGTCGTCCGTAACGCCGAGGGCGAAGTCGGGTTTCAGGTTTGGGTCGGTGGCGGCCTGGGCCGGACGCCGATGATCGGCAAGAAAATCCGCGACTTCGTGCCCAAGGCCGACCTGTTGGCCTATCTCGAAGCCGTGCTGCGGACCTACAACATGCTGGGTCGTCGCGACAACCTCTACAAGGCGCGGATCAAGATCCTGGTCCACGAGACGGGCGTCGAGGAATTCACCCGTTTGGTCGAACACGAATTCGCGGAAATCCAGGGCGGGGATTTCACGCTGCCGGCCGATGAGGTCGCGCGCATCGCGGCCTATTTCGCGCCGCCGCAGTACGAAAGCCTGTCCGATGATCCGCCCGCGCTGACCGCGCGCCGGTTCGAGGACAAGGCCTTCAACAGCTGGGTGCGGGTCAACACGGCCCGTCACAAGGTGCCCGGCTATGTCATCGCCAACATCACGCTGAAGCCGACGGGCCTGCCGCCGGGCGACGTATCGGCGGACCAGATGGATGCCATCGCCGATCTGGCCGAGCAGTATTCGGGCGGCAGTATTCGCGCCACGCACGAACAGAACCTGGTGCTGCCGGATGTCCGTCAGGATCAGCTGTACGATCTGTGGCTGGCACTGCGCGAACAAGGCCTGGCCGATGCCAACCTGGATCATATCGGCGACATCATCTGCTGCCCGGGGCTGGATTATTGCGCCCTGGCCAATGCCCGCTCGATCCCCGTGGCCGAGCGGATCAGCCAGCGCTTCGCCGATTTGGATCGTCAGTACGACATCGGCGAACTGCGCCTGAAAATCTCGGGCTGCATCAACGCCTGCGGCCATCACCATGTCGGCCACATCGGCATTCTGGGCGTCGACCGCAAGGACGAAGAGTACTACCAAATCACCCTGGGCGGTGCGCCGGGCGAAGACGCGGCGATCGGAACCAAGGTTGGCGCCGCGTTCTCGGCGACCGAAATCGTCGATGCCGTCGAGACCGTGGTGAATACCTATCTGGCCCTGCGTCGCGACGGTGAGCGCTTTATCGATACCTTCCGCCGTGTCGGCGACGGACCGTTCAAGGAGAACCTTTATGACAAAGCTGCTTAAAGGCGGAAAGATCGCGGACAACCCGTGGCGTCATGTCGCCGACGGTGACGACCTGCCGGAAAGCGGGCCGGTCATCGTTTCCCTGGCGCGCTGGCGGGCGGAGCACAACGCCCTGGCCGGTCGGGCCGACGGGCTGGGCATTCGCTTGGAAAGCGGCCAGTCGCCGGAGGAGATCAAGGAAGACCTGGGCCAGTTCGCCGTGGTCGCGCTGGAATTTCCCAAGTTTTCCGACGGGCGGGCCTATTCCCATGCCCGGGTGCTGAAAGAACGCCTGGGATACGAAGGCGAAATCCGCGCTGTGGGCGAGGTGCTGCGCGATCAGTTCCGCGCCATGCACCGTTGCGGCTTCGATGCCTTGGAGGTTTCGTCCGACGGGCCGGACAGCGCCTTGGAAGCGGCGTGGCAGGCGGCCCTGGGTGAACTGCAACACGCCTATCAACCGGCGTTGCGCGGGCCGGGGCCGATTTGGAAATTGCGTCAGGTTGCGGTCAACTGAATGACCGAGGTGGAAGGCGGGATGAAGGCTACCCTGCGGCCTTCATCTGCGCGCCCCACATGACTTCGTAGACCGGGACCGGTTTGTCGATCCCCTTCATGTCGTAGTTCCCGGCATCGCGGAACTGAATCGAATGCCCGGTCACCAGATCGCGCACCGACTGGGTGACGAAGATCTGGTCGGCTTCGGCCTTGTCGCAGACACGGGCCGAAAGCTGCACCGTGGTGCCGAAGAAATCGTCTTCTTCCTCGACCGCGGCGCCCGCGTTCAATCCGATCCGAACCTTGACCGGCAGGCTGCCCTGCGTTCCGTTGTGCTTGGCCAGTTCCTGCTGCATCACCATGGTCGATGCCACCGCGTTGGCGGCGTTGGAGAACACGGCCATGATGCCGTCGCCGGTGTGTTTGACCTCGCGCCCATGGTAGGCGGCCAGGGCATTGCGGACGATGGCGTTGTGCGTGCGGACAACCTGTTGCGCGCCGACGTCGCCCAATTCCTGGGTCATCGCGGTCGATCCGACCAAGTCGGTGAACATCACGATCACCACGCCTTGGGCCGATGCCTTGGCTGCCTTATTGGACGTAAAGCCCTCAAGTATCGACGGCAGGTCCGCGAACGCCCGTTCATCGCCATCGATGAACCGCTGCATGGCGGACCGTCCGGCATCGATCATGGCGCGGCTTTTGCTGTCCTTTTCATAATCGGCAAACTTGTCGCAGAACGGCCCCGCCATGGCTTTCTTGGTGCCGATGGCGACGATCGCTTCCGTGATCATGCCGTTGCGTTTGGCGCCGTCCAGGCCGCTGTGTTTTGCCAGGGTGTCGCCGGCCCCGGCGAGATAAAGATTCAAACCGAACTTGCCCAGCTTGTCCAATTTCGACAATTGACCCCGGATTGCCGATAAGGCGTGTTCCAGGAACTTGAGCATCTGTTTGCGGGGCTCCGCCGGAACGCTGTCGGGCGGGTAGTCCATGCCCGACGCGGTCGAGGCGGGCTTGCCGGAATTGCTTTCGTCGGCCTCGCTTTCGGCGACCTCTTCCTCGAGGGCTCCCATCGGATCGCTGCCGATAGCGTCATCGCGCCAGTCGCCCAATCCGGAATCATAGGCGTCGTCGTCGTCATCGTCGTCGCCTTTCTTCTGAGAGTCCTGAAGGAACTGGGTCAGGACGTCCAGGTCGCCTTCTTTGAGGATGATTTTGGCGGTGATCAGCCCGGCCAGAATGAATGACAGCAGGTAGCCGGCCGGAATAATGCCGGCCATTAGGAATTGGGGGATTTCGACGCCCGATTTAGCCATGGCCTTCATGGCGATTTCCACCGGGAAGCGCGAAATAAAGGACACCGCGGCGGCAATGATGAAAACCGTCAACAGGCGCGTGACCACCGCCGCCATGGGGGTGGTCGGCTTTTCGGCATCGGCCTCGCGGGCGGCGGCTTCTTGCGCCGCCTTCTTGATCGATTGGGCCCCGCCGATTGCGCCTGCCGCTTCCAAATGGCGTTTGGCTAATTTCTTATACGCAGCGCTGGCGCCTTCCGTCCCGCCTTTGCGTTTCTTTTTCCTTTTTTTCCCGGGGGGGCCGTTTCCGGCGATTGCCGTCGTGCCGCCGTCGTCGCCGCCGGAGCCTTTTGAGCCCGCAGGGGCGCCGGCCGATGGCGCCGCGCCACCGCCGAGATCCGCATCTTCGCCGCCGCCACCGCCGCCGCCACCCCGGTTAGGCACCTTGCCGCCGCGGGGAATGCCGGTCATCCAGGCAATCGTTTCTTGAGGGGCGCGACCATCGGGATAGGTGCGCACGTTCATCAAGCGCACGGCCTGCCATTTGGCCTGATCGTCGGCTTCGTGGGCCGCACTGATGGCCTCGAACTCGTCGATTTCCGGCCATTCACCCTGGTTTACCCAGGCTCCGTTAGGCTCCCGGCAATACAGGACGAAGGTTGTTTTATATACGACCCGAGCTGCGGCCAAGGACCTCGCTCCTACCCCATCTGTCGTTTTTCATTTCGCCTGATACGGCAAAATAGTTGATAAAAAAGCAATTCTCGACAAACCAATTAACGAGTATGGCACTAGTTACATGCAAATTGTACTCAATATCAGGTTTGAGCCAACCATTTCTCGGATTTTGGTCCGTTTATAAGAATAAACGGATGGAGCCGCCCAATGGATGTGAAGACCCTTATATTCAGAGCCGCCACAATCGTCACCCTGACCAGTGGTATAGGGAGCGGCGTTTTAGTATGGGGCGTACCGCAATCCCGGGCGGCTGACGGCCCCGATGTTCTGGGCACGATGAAAGCCTTATGCGCTCTTAAGCCGACGGATACCGATGGGCTGCGCCAAGCGCTTCCGGATGGCCGGATGCTGGAGGCGCGAATGGATGGTCCCAAGGGAAATCCAATGCGCAGCCTTCATCGTGTCTTGATGCCCAACGACGGCGAATGGGTGATCAGCCGCATTTTCCCCATGGGTCGCGTGCTCCGATTCAGTCTGGAATGGCACGAGCCTGTGGCGGGGGGCACGGCACGCCCGCAGATTGCCTTGATCGCCGGAAGGGATTGCGTTCCGACCGAAGGGCGACGCCTGTCCTATGGGGTGGATGGCCGTCCGATCAGGCTGGAGGTTCTGTCCTCCGACTTGAAATCGGTGGTGATGAGTGAAGTCATCGATCCGCCTGTGCCGGATTTGGCTGTGCCGCCTGCTGACGCGGTCCGGGTCGCCCTGATCGATACGGGCGTCAATTATACTCTTCCCCTGTATCGGGGGCGATTGGGGGTGTCGAAAGACGGGGCCTTGGCCGGATATGATTTCTGGGACATGGATGCGCGACCGTTCGATATCGATACGACGCGCTCGCCCTTTTTCCCGCTTCATCACGGCACGGCGGTCTCGTCGATCATCCTGCGCGAAGCGCCCAAGGCCGTCGTGCTGCCCTATCGTTATCCCCGCAACGCAATGGCGCGGTTCGCGGACCTTGTCGCCCGCGCTGATGCCGACGGGGCGCTGGTCGTCAACATGGCCATGGGCTCGAACCGGCGCTCCGACTGGGCGGCGTTCGCGCAGGCGGCCAAGGACCGCCCCCATATGTTGTTCATCGTTTCCGCCGGAAACGACGGCCGCGACCTGGATCAGGTGCCTGTCTATCCGGCGGCGCTGGACCTGGAGAATATCCTGGTCGTTACGTCGTCCGATGCCGAGGGGCGGCTGGCCCGCGGCTCCAACTGGGGCGCGGTTGTCGTCGATGTCATGGCGCCAGGGGAACAGGTCGCGGTGATCGATCACCGGGGGGCCGCCGGGAAGGCGTCGGGGTCGAGCTTCGCCGTGCCCCGGGTCGCGGCCCTGGCGGCGCGGTTGCTGGCCAAGCATCCGGAATGGCGCGGGCCGGAATTGAAAGCGGCGATCGTCAAGCGCGCCCGCAAACCCTTCGGCCGCGACGTCTTGCCGTTACGCCACGGATGGATTCCCGATCCGACCGACGATTTCGAAGGCTGAGGTTACTTCGGCGCGCCGCCGCGACGCGGGGGCGGGGGTTGACGCATGAACCGTTCGGCCACGGGCTTCAATTGCGGGTGGTGCTCAAGCAGCAAGGCATAGGCCTTTTGCGCCATCACGTCATTGCCGCTCCACCGACCGGCCTGAATGGCGAGGCGCAGCACCTGCGGATCGCTGGGCAGGGCCGCCATCAATTTTTCCAGATGCGGGATTTCGTCTTCGTAACGCTGTGCCACGTGTAGCGTCACGGCAAGGGACAGGCGGGTGTTCAGGGCGTTGGGGTCCTGGTCGATGGATCGGTTGAACAAATCCAGGGCGGGTTCCAGGAACTGTTGCCGCCCCAGGACCTGTCCCGCGTCGTCGAATAATTGTCGGTTCCCCGTGGCCAAACATTGCTTGTAGAGGAAATCCACGTTCGATGGCGCCATCCTCTGGCTGGTGGCGTGGGTCGCGTCCAAGGCTTCGGCGCATTTGCGATACGTCAGCCCGATACGCCCGCTTTCCAACGCCTGCTCCGGTCCGGACTGGGTTTTCAGCTTGGCGATCTCGGACACGGGGATGGCTTCGTTCCGGCCTTCGCCGCCGGACGCGATGATCGCCACCAATTCGCCTGCGCGGTCGAACAGGCCCCCGCCCGAATTTCCGGGTTGGCTGCGCGCCGAATGATGAACGCGGGCCAGCGGCTTGTCCTCCGGTGGTATGGCCACGACCCGGCCGGGAAGATAGGCGCGGATCGCGCCCCGCCCGACGTCGGCGCCAACCGTATAAACCTGTTGATCGACCGCCGCCGTTCCCAGGATCAGTTGGTGGGGCACGACCAAGCCGTCGACCCGAAGCAGGATCAGGTCGCCCGGGTACGAGGTCGGCACGACCTCGGCGATGCGTTGGCTGCCGTCGTCCATGAACAGTTGGGCGCGGGGGTTGTCGGCGACGACATGTCGGTTCGTGACCAGCAGGCCCGGTTCGATCAGCACGGCGCTGCCGACAGGGTCGAACGACGAGATGGCGAACACTCGGGCGGAAGATTGGCAAACCGCCGTCGGCGCCTTGCAGCCGGGCGCGGGGTGTTGCGCCTTGGCCGGTGCGCCAAGTAGTGCCGCCAAAATCAGAAGAATCAGCGGAAGGCGGATCATCTGAAAGCCCTGAAACATGACGATGCGATGCCGGATTCCGCCCGTCCTGTCAATCGTCCGAGGGTCATAGCCTTCAAAACATAATGCGAAATAACAAAAATCGGGACGTAATTTTCTTAATTAGTGTTGAAATGATGATTTTGTGGCGTATGATCTGCGCCAGCGGCGGTGAAAGCCCGCATTTGGGTTGGATGGCGAATGCCCGAAAGGAATTTTTGATGTCTGACAACGGCACCGGGAGCGCTTTGGGAAAGGCGTTGGCTGTTCTAGAGGTCCTATTGGATGAGCCGACGGCGTTGTCCCTGGGCGATATCGCCGCGCGCACCGATCTGCCACGCCAGACCGTCCATCGCATGGTCAAGCAGCTTGAGGAAAATGCCCTGCTGCGCCGCGACCCGGGGGGCGACAGCTATTCGGTCGGGCCGCGCATGGTCGATTTGGGGATGCAGGCCTTGACCGCCAGCACCCGCGCGGCGCCGGTTCGCCGTGTGCTGCAAAACCTGGTTACCCGCCTGGGCGAGACCTGTAACCTCGGCGTTCTGGCCCGCGACGAGGTCGTATACATCGAACGCGTCGAATGCGATTGGCCGCTGCGGATTCAATATCGGGTTGGCTCGCGCGTGCCGCTGCATGCGACCGGCATCGGTAAGCTATTGCTGGCGCATCTACCGGCGCGGGAACGCCGGCGGTTGCTGCGTGTGTTGCCGCTGACGAAGTTGACCGAGCGGACAATCACCGACCCCGATGGGCTGGAGGACGAGCTGTCCGCCATTCGCAAGCGTGGATATGCCGCCAACGACCAGGAAAACACCCAGGGCCTGATTGGCCTTGCCGTGCCGATCCGGAATCCGAAAGGACGCGTGATCGCCGGTTTGGCGGTGCATGCCCCGGAGGCTCGGTTCCCGATGACGCGCGCGTTGTCGCATGTCGCCGATCTGAGCGCCGCGGCGGCGGAGTTGGAAGAATTTTTTGCGGAAGACCTGGAGGGGCTGCAGAGCGCCGCCTCGGAAACAGCCGGGCTATCCGCGCAGACCTGATTGGGAGGAATTGGAAATGACGTCTCTTGATAGCCATGTCGTCGACGGCGGCCCCGCCGGCGGTTTGCGCCTGCGGCCGGTATCCGCCGCCATCGGCGCGGAGGTGTTGGGTGTCGATCTGTCGCACGTCGATGACGTGTTGTTCGATCAAATTCACGCCGCCTGGATGGACAACTGCGTGCTGCTGTTCCGCGGCCAGAACAACATGTCGGACGAAGCCCTGGTCAACTTCTCCCGACGCGTCGGTGAATTGGATCAGGCCCCGCCGAACGAAAACGGCAAGCGCTTCGTCGAAGGCTTTCCGGAGATCCTGGTGATTTCCAACGTCGTCGAAAACGGTGTCGCCCTGGGCTCTCTGGGGGCTGGCGAGTCCGTTTGGCATTCGGACATGAATTACATCGACGAGCCGCCGACGGCGAGCATGCTGTGGGGAATGGAAGTGCCCGCCACGGGCGGCAACACGGGCTTTTTGAACATGTACAAAGCCCTGGACGACCTGCCCGAAGATTTGCGTGCGCGGATCGAGGGCAAGTTCATCAAACACGACAGTTCCACCAATTCGGCGGGCTATCTGCGCGAAGGGGCCGAGGAAGTGAGCGACGTCTCGACCTGCCCGGGCGCGGTTCACCCGATTATCCGCACCCATCCGGCGACCGGGCGTAAGGCGCTGTACCTGGGCCGTCGCCGCAATGCCTATGTGATGGGTCTGCCGGTCGCGGAGTCCGAGGAATTGTTGGACGCCCTTTGGGCCCATACCTCGCAGGAAAAATACTACTGGCACCATCAGTGGCAGGTCGGCGACGTGTTGATGTGGGACAATCGATGCTGCATGCATCGCCGCGACCCGTTCGACCCCGAATCCCGCCGCGTCATGCATCGCACCCAGATCAAAGGCAGCAAGCCCGTTTGATCGGCGCACTCATTCAACCCATTCCATCCTTGGGAGTATTACAACATGTCAATGCCGCAACCGGTGGCCAACGCCACTGACGCCAAAGAAGTCGTTGCCGGGCTGGTCGAACGCGCCCGCGCCGCGATGGCCGAATTCGCCGAAGCCGATCAGGCGCGCGTCGATGAAGCCGTGACCGCGCTGGCCTGGTCGATCTACGAGCCCGCCCGGGCCGAGGAGCTGGCCAAGCTTGCCGTGGAAGACACGGGCCTGGGCAATGTGCCGTCGAAGATCATCAAGAACACGCGCAAGACCTTCGGCTGCCTGCGCGACCTGATGCGGGTCAAAACCGTCGGCGTGATCGAAGAAGACAAGGCCAAGGGCTTGGTCAAATACGCCAAGCCGGTCGGCGTGGTCGGCGCGGTGAGCCCGTCCACCAACCCGGCGGCGACCCCGGTCAACAAAGCGATGTTCGCGATCAAGGGCCGCAACGCGGTGATCGTGGCCCCGTCCCCGGCGGGTCAGAAGACGACGGAAAAGACCGTCGACTACATGCGCGCCGAGTTGAAGAAAATCGGCTTGCCCGAAGATCTGGTGCAGGTTCTGCCCGCCCCGGTGAACAAGGAGCTGACCCAGCGCCTGATGGAAGCGGTCGATCTGGTGATTATCACCGGCTCGCAGAACAACGTGCGTCGGGGCTATTCCTCGGGCACGCCCTGCATCGGCGTCGGTGCGGGTAACGTGCCGGTCATCATCGACGAGACGGCGGACTTCATGGACGCGGCGGAGAAAATCCGCATGTCCAAGATTTTCGACAACTCGACCTCGTGCTCGTCGGAAAACTCGGTGACGATCCTGGGCTCGGTCTACGACCAGGCGATGGACGCGCTGAAGAAAGTCGGCGGCTATCTGTGCACGCCGGAAGAAAAGGAAAAGGTCTTCCAGGCCCTGTGGCAGGACGGCAAGCTGAACCGCCGCCTGATCGCCAAGGACGCGGCGGTCTTCGCCCGCGAGGTCGGCCTGTCGGATGAAGCGCAAACCGCCGACTTCTTCATGGTCGAAGAGCCGCTGGGCGCGGTCGGCAAAGAGCATCCGTTCTCGGACGAAAAATTGTCGCTGGTCCTGACCGTCTACAAGGCCCCTGATTTCCAGGCCGCCAAGAAGCAGGTGCACGACATCCTCAGCTTCGTCGGCATGGGGCATTCGGTCGGCATCCACACCAAGGATCAGGCCCATGCCACGGAATTGGCCGAGGATCTGGACGTCGTGCGCGTGTTGGTCAATCAGGCCCATACCTTCGGCAACGGCGGCAGCTTCACCAACGGCTTGAACTTCACCCTGTCCATGGGCTGCGGCACCTGGGCCGGGAACTCCATCTCGGAGAACCTGAACTACAAGCACTTCATCAATATCACCCATCTGGTTCGGGAAATTCCCGAAGACAAGCCGTCGGAAGATGATCTCTTCGGCGCCTACTGGACGAAGTACGGCAAATGAATTTCGAGGAACATGCAGGTAAGCCGCTCCTGAAAGCGGCGGGAATCCCCGTGCCCGAAGGGGCCACGGTCACCACGGCGGACGCAGCAGCGGACGTCGCCCAAAAGCTGATCGGCGCGCATGGCGGCAAGGTCGTCGTCAAGGCGCAGGTCCCGACGGGCAAGCGCGGCAAGGCGGGCGGCATCAAGCTGGCCGGCTCCGCCGATGAAGCCAAGGGCGTCGCCGCGGCGATCCTGGGCATGACCATCGGCGAACACACGGTCGAAAAGGTGCTGGTCGAACAGGCCACGCCGTTCACCCGTGAATTCTATGCCGCCGTGATCAACGACCCGGAAACCAAGGGGCCGAAGATTCTGTTCTCGACCCTAGGCGGCATGGACGTGGAAGAAGCGGCCGAGCAGGATCCCAACGCCATGCGCGGTCTCGCGGTCGATATCCGCAAAGGCCCCGACGCCGCCGCCGTGCGGGCGATGCTCGACAACGCCGGGCTGGACGGCCTGGAGGACGCTATCGCCGACGTGCTGATGAAGCTCTACACGGCCTACAGCACCAACGATGCGGAGCTTATGGAAATCAACCCGCTGGCGGTGTTGGAAGCGGGCGGTATCTGCGCCCTGGACTGCAAGTTCACCATGGATGACAGCGCCGTGCCCCGGCACGAAGAGCTGGCCAAGACCGGCACGCCGGACAAGCTGACCGGCCTGGAAGCCAAGGGCAAGGAACTGGACCTCAAGTACATCGAGCTTGAAGGCGACGTCGGCGTCCTGGCCAACGGGGCGGGCCTGACCATGACGACCATGGACGTGGTTCGTCATCACGGCGGGACCCCGGCAAACTTCCTGGAAATCGGGGGCGAGGCCTATACCAAGGGCACGGACGCCCTGCGCCTGGTCCTGGACAATCCCAAGGTCAAATCCCTGGTCATCAACTTCTGCGGGGCCTTCGCCCGCACCGACGTCATGACCCAGGGCATCCTCAATGCCTGGGACGAACTGAAGCCGACCCTGCCGACGTTTTGGTCCGTGCACGGCACGGGCGACGTCGAAGCCGTGGCCATGTTGAAAGAACGGTTGGGGGTTGATCCCCTGCCGGATATGAGCGCGGCCTGCAAGGCTGCGGTCGAAGCTGCGAAAGGGGGTGCGAAATGATCATCCGTGGCAGTCACAAGGTGATCGTTCAGGGCATCACCGGTAAGCAAGGTACGTTCTGGGCTGAACGGATGATGGAATACGGCACCCAGATCGTCGGTGGCGTGAACCCGAAAAAAGCCGGGACGGAACACATCGGCGTGCCGGTGTTCGGCTCGGCCGTCGATGCGCAGAAGGGCCTGGAAGACGGCTTCGACGTGTCGATCCTGTTCATCCCGCCGATGGGGGCGAAGGCGGCGGCGTTGGACGCCATCGAAGCCAACGCCAAGGCCGTCGTGATCCTGACCGAGCACATCCCCGTGCAGGACGTGATGTACATCATGTCCGCCGCCAAGGAACGCGGCGTCAAGATCATCGGCCCCAACACGGCGGGCGGCGTGACGCCGGGCGAATGTTTCACGGGCTTCATGCCGGCCTTCAACGACAAGATCTTCAAGCCGGGCAATGTCGGCGTGATCTCGCGGTCCGGCTCGCTCGGCACGCTGATGTGCCTGAACGTGGTGCAGGCCGGGTTCGGTATTTCGGCCTTTGTCGGGATCGGGGGCGACCCGATCATCGGCACCACCACCCGCGATGCGCTGGAAGCTCTCGACGCGTTCGAGAAAACCGACGCCGTGGTGATGGTCGGTGAAATCGGCGGCGCGATGGAAGAGCACGCCGCCGAATACGCCGCGACCATGAACAAGCCGATGGCCGCATTCATTGCCGGTGGGGCTGCGCCCGCGGGTAAGAAAATGGGCCATGCCGGTGCGATCGTCATGGGTGACAAGGGAACCTACAAGTCCAAGGCCGACGCGTTGTCGGCGGCGGGTGTGGCGATCCTGGACACGCCCATGGACGTCGGCCCCGTGTTGAAGGAACGGATGGGCTAAGCGCTCCCATTCCTGCATACGATCTCAACCATTGTCTCGCCGTCACATGAATCGGATAATCCGGTCAACAGTGACGGCGAGGCCCGGTTGAACAGGCGGGTGCCTCACGTCCATTTTTGGAACGATTAGAGGAATTTCCCATGACTCCGCCCGATGGCCACGGCCACGACAACGACCATTTGACCGATTCCGACACCATCCGCACCCTGCATGGCCGTCGGTCGATTCGCGCCTATTCCGACAAACCGGTGACCGACGAACAAGTCACGGCGATCGTCGAAGCAGCGCGCCGCGCTCCGACCTCGGCCAACCTGCAGGCCTATTCGGTGGTTGTCGTGCGCGATGCCGAAACCAAGGCCAAGCTGGCCAAGCTGGCCGGCGGTCAGAAGCACATCATCGATTGCCCGGTCTATCTTGCCTTCGTCGCCGACCTGACGCGGATCGAAGCCGCGTTCCAGCGCAACGGCAACAATCTGGACGACAACAACCTGGAAATGGGGTTGATGGCCTCGGTCGATGCCACCCTGGTCGGCATGTCCGCCTACTTGGTTGCGGAAAGCCTGGGCATTCAAGGCGTGATGATCGGCGCCATGCGCAACGACCCCGAGGCCGTGGCCGAAATTCTGAACCTGCCGTACCGTGCTTACGTGGTGTTTGGCCTGTGCCTGGGCTATCCGGCGGAAGCGCCGAAGCAAAAGCCGCGCATGCCCGCCGAAGGGATCATCCACTACGAGCGCTACGACGCCGATAAGGCGTTGGGCATCGTCGATACCTATAACGACCAGCTCCGCGAACACTACGAATCCATCGGCAAGACCACGGATAAGGAATCCTGGTCCGCCGATGTCGATAAGAAGTACGCCCAGCGTCCGCGCGATCATCTGCGCGATGCGCTGAAAAAGCGGGGGTTCGACTTCCGCTGATGCCGTGACACCCCGCCGGGGAGGCGCCCGATGCCGTTTACAATTCACGACGAAGGCGATGGCCTGCATGTCGTTCTGACCGGATTCGCGGCTCCGTACGAATTTATGGAGATCGCCCGGGAAACGGCGGCCCACCCCGGCCGGGACCGGCATAAATATGACCTGTTCGATTTCACCGATATCGACAGCGACAGCCTGTTCGCGCTGACCGAAACGATCGGCGCGGGCCATGCGGAAAAATCACGCGAAATATTCGGCGACCGGAACAACCCGATGTTTACCGGTCTGATCTCGCCCCACGCCAAGATGCAGGACGTGTTCGCGGCCTTCATCTCCGGCAAACCGCGCCCGGAAGGCCATGAAATCGAAGCCTTTACGTCCCTCAACGCGGCGCGCGCATGGCTTGCCGGATGTCTGGCGGATGAGGGATGAGAATACGTCTCGTTCCCAACGCAAATGCAAATGACTTTCAAAATTATATAGGAAAATCAATGCTCTTGTGGCCTCTCTAGAATTATGAGAGGGTGTCCCCAATTCCCGACTACCCGTGAATCAATCCAAGGAGCCGGATCATGAAGGGGGACCGTGAGGTCATCAGGAACCTGAACCTGATTCTCAAAAACGAACTTACCGCCATCAACCAGTACTTCCTGCATTCCCGTATCTTCAACGATTGGGGAATGGATGACATTGGCGAGCATGAATACAAAAAGTCGATCAAGGACATGAAGCAGGCGGACAAGCTGATCGCCCGCATTCTGTTTCTCGAAGGCCTGCCCAACCTGCAGGACCTGGGCAAGCTGCGGATCGGCGAGAACACCGAGGAAATCCTGAAGTGCGACACCGCGCTTGAGGAAGAGGGCATTGCCGCCCTGCGCGCCGCCATCGCGCTGTGCGAGAGCAAGGGCGACTACGTGTCGCGTGACCTGCTCGACGACATTCTCGAGGACGAAGAAGAATACCTGGATTGGCTGGAAACGCAGGTCAGCCTGATCGGCAACATCGGCCTGCAGAACTACATCCAGTCCCAAGCGTAAGGAGCGCCGCGTCATGAAAGGCAAGAAGACAGTCATCACCGCTTTGAACAAGCTGCTGACCCACGAAATGTCCGCGGCCGACCAGTACTTCATCCATTCGCGGATGTATCAGGACTTCGGTCTTGAAGAACTGTACGAGCGGATCAACCACGAGCACGAAGAAGAATTGGAGCACGCCGCCAAGATCATTGAGCGTGTCCTGTTCCTGGAAGGGACGCCCGACGTCGCCTCCCGCGACAAGCTGAAGATCGGCAAAGACGTGCCGTCGATGATCAAGAACGATCTGGCCTATGAGGTCTTCGTTCGTAACGAATTGGTCAAGGTCATCGCCCTTTGCGAAAAGGAAGGCGACTACGTCACCCGTCAGATGCTTCTGGGCCTGCTGGAAGACACCGAGGAAGACCACCTGTATTGGTGCGAAAAGCAGCTCGGCTTGATCGAGAAAATGGGCCTGCACAACTACATTCAATCCAAGATGTCCTGATTTCAGGTCATCGGACCGGGGTTGGAAGGGGCGCCGTCGGGCGCCCCTTTTTATTTTTCCAACAAATGCTCGTAGCGCTTGTCGGTCAGCGTTTTCAGGAACGCGACCAGGGCGTTGATCCGCTTGTTGTCCAAGGCGGGGCCATGGGTCAGTTCCTTCATCGACAGGTTCTCCGCCACTTCGGGGGCGCGGAACGGCTTGCCGGTTTCCGGATTGATCAGGCGGTTCGGATCCTTGGTGTTGTATTTGTTGTAGAACAGGATCGTCGTCCGAAGGTCCTTGAAGACGCCGTTGTGCATGTAGGGGCCAGTCACCGCGACGTTGCGCAGGCTCGGGACTTTGAACTTGCCGGACTGCGCCCGGTCTTTCACTGCCGCGTTGTCCAACAAGCCATGATCGACGAAATCCGGTTTGGAGCCGTTGGCCTTGCGGACCGCCTCGTTCACCGGAATGCCGATGTTGTGAAACTGGTAGTTGGTGAAGGTCTCGCCCTTCGCCGGCTGCATGGTATGCAACTGGTGGCATAGATTGCAGTTGGTGAATTGCTGGGAAAAGAACAGCAGCCGGCCCAGGTCTTCCTGATCCGTCAATTTTGCTTCGCCGCGCAGATATCGGTCGTACTTCGAATCAAATGGCGCGAATTCCTGCGTCTGCTCGAATGCCGCAATGGCCTGGGTCATCGCCGCATAGGCGGCATTCGTGTCTTCCCGGACCTTGGGGCCGAACAGCTTGGCGAAGGCCGTGACGTAATCCGCATTTTCCCACAGCCGCGCCACGACCGAGGCCTTGTCCGGCATCCCCATTTCGATGGGGTTGAGCGGCGGGCCCCCGGCCTGTCCGGCAAGATCGGGTTCGCGTCCATCCAGGAACTGGCCCCCGACGTATTGCCCGGTCTTCACTTTGTGGAAGCGGGGAGAGAATTTGGCATAGGCGGCGGTCGGCGCGTTTCGGTCACCCAAGCTGGTGCCGTCGTCGCCCAAGGAGACGGCCTTGCCGACCTCGGTTTCGCGCGGATCGGTAAAGGCGAAATCGGGATTGTGACAGGTGGCGCAGGCTTGGCTGCGGTTCTTCGAGAGGTTGGTATCGAAGAACAAGGCCTTGCCCAGGTCTTCCTTGGTGGCGATGTCTCCGGCGCTGGTTGCGTGAGAGGGCGCCAGTACAGCGGCCGCCAACAACAAGGCGCCCGCGAAAGCGGAATAAGGTCGGGTCACAATGAAGCTCGTGGAATTGAGTTAAATGCTAATGCGTCTTGTTATCACTTTTCGGCGAAAAGATGTTGATCTAAATCACCCCAGCCCGGATTACAGGCCTTTGATCAGGACCCAGGCGACCGCCGCCGGGGCGACGAACCGGCAGATGAACACCCAGACCCGGACCAGGGGAAACGGGTGCGTGCCGTCGGATTGGGCTTCTTCAATGGCGCGGGCAGTGATCGACCAGCCGACGAACAAGGCGATCAATACCCCGCCCAGCGGCAGCATGATGTTCGAGGCCAGATAATCCATGGCATCCAGGAACCCCTTGCCCCCGACCTTGAGGTCGGACCATGGACCCAGTGACAGGGCAGACGGAATGCCGAGCGCCCAAATGACGGCCCCCGCGATAACGACGCCCCAGCGCCGCGAGATGCCGCGTTCGTCGATCAGATAGGCGACGACAGGCTCCAGGATCGACACGGCGGAGGTCAGGGCGGCGATCGCCAACAATGCAAAGAACATAAAGGCGAAGGCCTGACCCAGGGGCATCTGCGCGAACACGGCGGGCAGGGTGATGAAGGTCAGTCCGGGCCCGGACGCCGGGTCGAAGCCGAATGCGAAGACAGCAGGCAGGATCATGAACCCGGCGATCACGGCGAACGCCGTATCCAAAAAGGTCACTTGTGCCGCGGTGCGCGGCAGGTTGACCTGTTTGTCCAGGTAGCTGGCGTAGGTCAGCATCGCGCCCATGCCCAGGGACAGGGAAAAGAAAGCCTGCCCCAGGGCGGCGTTGACCGTGTCCCAGGTGACCTTGGAAAAGTCGGGGGTCAGGAAAAAGGCGATCCCTTTCTCTGCGCCGTCCAAGGTGACCGCGCGCACTGCCAGAACAACAACGAGAACCGCCAGAATGGGCATAAGGATGCGCGACGCCCGCTCGATCCCGCCGCGCACGCCGCCGGCGATGACGCCAGCGGTCAGCACCATGAACAGAGTGTGGAAACCGATCACGCCCCAGGGCTCGGAAATGAACCCGCCGAACGTTGCGCCCAGGGCTTTCGGATCGCTATGCGCCAACGCGCCGGTCGCGGCCTTGACCGCATAGGCGATGGTCCAGCCGCCGACCACGGAATAAAAGGACAGGATCACGAAACCGGCCAGAACGCCCAGGCCCCCGGCGGCGGCCCAGGGCCCGCCCTTCAGGGCGCGGAACGAGCCGACGGGGTTGCGTTGCCCGGCGCGGCCGATGGCGAACTCGGCCAGCATCACCGAAAAGCCGATGGAAAAGACGAAGGCCAGGTAAATCAGCAGGAACGCCCCGCCGCCGCTTTGCCCGGTCATGTAGGGAAATTTCCAGATGTTGCCCAGCCCCACGGCGGAGCCGGCGGCAGCCAGAACGAAGCCCAACCGGGTGGCGAAATGGTCGCGAGACTGCATGGCGTTCCCCTAGTTCCCCAACATTAGACAATGCCGAGACTTAGACCAGGAACAAGGCGGTCTCAAGTTCGATAGGCGATCGTGTCTGGGAGAAGGTCTCCCCGCCCGGCGTTGCGCGGGGAGCCGGAAAGCGTTATGCGGCGCGGACGTTGCTCAGGAAGTCGCGCACCAGACCGTTCAGAACTTCGGCCTGGGTGGACAATTCCCTCGATGCGTTGAGGACCTCATGTGCTGCCCCGCCCGTGGCATCCACGGCGTCCGAGACACCCTGAATGTTGGAAGTCATCTCCCGCGTGCCTTCGGACGTTTGTTCGATGTTACGGGCGATTTCCTGGGTCGCGGCTTGTTGTTCCTCGACGGCGGCGGAAATGCTGCTGCCGACATGATTGATGTCGCGGATCGTATTGGCGATCAGCTCGATGGCCGCCGCGGCTTCCTTCGTCGCGTTTTGCACGCTGCCGATCTGCGAGCTGATTTCCTCGGTCGCGCGGGCGGTCTGGCTGGCCAGATTCTTGACCTCGCTGGCCACGACGGCAAATCCCTTGCCGGCGTCACCGGCACGGGCCGCCTCGATCGTGGCGTTCAACGCAAGCAGATTGGTCTGCTCGGCGATGTCGGTGATCATGTCGACCACCGTGCCGATCCGTTCCGCCGTTTCGACCAGGCTTTGGACCTGTTGCGTGGTCTGCGCGGCCTGGGTTTCGGCATCGCCCGCCATGCGGCTGGACTCGACGACCTGACGGCCGATCTCGTTGATCGAGCTAGACAACTCTTCGGTCGCCGAGGCGACGTTCTGAACGTTCTGCGACGCCTGGTTGGAGGCGGCGGCGACCGCACCGGCGCGATCATTGGCATCGGACGCCGTGCCGGTCAGCGTTTCGGCCGAGGCCTGCATTTCCGTCGCGGCGGATGACACGGTGTTGACCACGCCGCCGACGCTGGCGTCGAAGTCGTCGGCCAGCTTCAACATCGCGGCCTTGCGGTCCGCTGCGGCACGGCGCTCTGCTTCGGCTTGTTCGGCCTCCAGGCGCTTGACCTCAATGACGTTGCTTTTGAACACCTGCACCGCGGCGGCCATCTTGCCGATCTCATCGCCATGGTCCTGGCCGGGAATGTCGGTTTCGAGATCGCCGTCGGCAAGGCGCCCCATGGCGCCGGTGATGGCTTTGACCGGGCCGGATAGGCCGGTGCCGATCAGCCAAGCCGCCAGAATGCCGAAGATCAAAGCCGCACCCGACACAATACCGGCAACCTGCACGGATTTGTCGATCGCGGCGGTTGCGGCGGGGCCAAGGGGGTCCTGCTCTTTCTTGACGGCCAGCTTCAGCTCTTCCATGTGCTTGGCGACGTTCGGTCCGATCACGGAAAGCGTTCCGTTGAAGATCGCGTTCTGGGCGTTGATCGTCTCGTTGACGGCCATGAAGTCCATTTCGTATTTGGCGTGAAGCATCTTCGCTTCGCTGGCGTACTTTCGCAGGGGATTGTCTTCCAACGCGTCCATCAACTCGCTCATGGTCTCCTTCACGGCGGCGGAATCCGCCATCGCCTGTTCGAAGGATTTCTTGTCGTTGTTGACCAGGAACATGGCCACGGACAACCGCATCAGCAGCAGAGAACGCAGGGTCGCGCCAGCGCGGAAGGCGGCGGCGGCATCGTTGCTTTCATAGGCGTTACGCATGACCAGGGTCAGGTCGCGTTCCGCTTTGGGGCCGGTCATGCTGAGCGAATTCTTGACCAGATCGTCGCGCTTCACCTGAAGCTTGGTGATCTCTTCGAAGCCGTTCAGGTATTCCTGCATCTGGGCGCTGGTTTGCGTCGCGATTTCCTTCAGATCGGGGCGGTGCACCATCTTTGCCAAATCGGTCGAAAACGCCAATGCGGCGTTCGCGCGTGTTTCAGCAGCCTTTTTGTAATCGTCCGACGGTTGGCGCATGTAGTTGAAGACAGCGAGACGCGCCTCCAAAAGGTTTGCCTGTACGCGACCGGCTTCGTTGGTTTGACGAGCGATGTCTCGGTAGTTGTGGAAATTGTCCTTGGCGGAAAACAGCCCCTTTCCACTGAACCCGGCGACGGCGATCAGCAGCACCAGGACGATGCCGAACCCGCCGAAGACCTTGGCGGAAATGTTGATATTTTTAAGCGCTCCCATGACGCGTGGCCCCTTGTCGTATTCCAGTCGTTTAGTTTTCTGGTTGCGGCAAGCAATGCCCACGCCAACGCCGCGTGGGCGTAGGTTGAAACTGCTTAGCCGTTCGGATTTTTATCGGCGGGTATATCCGCCTATGCGAATCTCATCCGTATGCCCCCTGAATTCACCTGTCCAAGAATCCCCCCCACAGGATTCAGCATTGTGCGATCAGTCTTAAAAATGGGTACATGCATATTCGGTGATGCGCAATACACCTTAAGTATTGGGTAATTCAGGGATTTCTCAATACAGAGAAGGGGCGCGGATATGCTCGGTCAGCGATCTTCGTTTGTACCTACGCGGTCAAAAAAGGCTGCGTGCGATTACAAGTGTTATCGGAACGGTGATCAAGCTGAGCAGCGTCTGCAGCGTAATCATGCCGGCGACGAGGGGGGCGTCACCACCCATTTCCCGAGCGATGGTGAACGAGGACGATGCCGTCGGCATGGCCGCGAAGATGGCGATGATGTAGGCAGGCACGCCGGTGATGCCGAGGGTCCAGCACATGGCAAGGGCCGCCGAGGGAAAGACCAGGAATTTGACCGTCGTGGCGATGGCGATGGGGCCGACGGCGGCGCGCATTTCCCGCACGCGGATGTTCGCGCCGACCGCCAGCAGAACGATGGGCAGTGCGGCCCGGCCCAGCATCTCGGCGGTTTCGTGAACCACGGGGATGACACCAATGTTCAGGATGTTGACCCCGACCCCCAAGATGACCGACAGGATCAACGGATTGCGCGCCAGATCCTTGGCCACCGGCCGCCACAATCCGCCGGGACCGCCATGGCGGAGCATGACGTTCATCAGGCTGATGACCAAAATGTTGGTCGGCGGGATCAAAGTCGCCGTCATCGCCGCAGCCAGGGCCAGGCCTTCCAGGCCGAACAGGCGTTCGGCGATGGCCAGCGCGATGAAGGTATTGTGGCGCGCCGCGCCCTGCAGAATGCTGGTGCCTTGCGCCCCTTTGAAGCCGAATAGCCGCCCGACGATCAACGAGGTCGCGACCGCCGCCACCAACCCGGTCAGGATCGAGGCCGCGAAGGGCCCCAACAGGTCTCCCGACAGGTCCGAGGTCGAGGTCTTGTAGAAAAGCAAACTCGGGAACAGCACCCAGTAAACCAGCTTGTCGTTCAGGTTCCAGAACTTGACCGAGGGAATGCCGTTGCGGCGCAGCAGGTTGCCCAGCACGATCAGGACGAAAATGGGCAGGATCGACCACAGAATGTGAAGCATGGTGGCGCTCGCTTTTTTCTACCTGTTCAGGGCGCGGTTCCGACGCCGACGGTTTTGCGCCGCCGGGTCCAAAACTTCCACCAAAATCGAAAAGGCGAAGGCGAACGATCAGGTCAGGGCGCGTCTGATCAGATTGAGTCCGACCAGAAACAACAATACCAGCATCGCCTTGCGAAAGGCTTCTTCATTGATCCATTTGCGGATCTGTTCACCGACCAGGATACCGATCATCCCGGGCAGGCAGGCCGCCGCCGACAGCCAGACGTTGGATGGATTGAGCACGCCGTTCGACCAGTAGAACATGGTCAGGGGAATGGCCCCGGCGGTCCAGATCAAGGCGACGGTGCGGACCCATTCGTCCTTGGGCAGTTTCAACAGCACCAGATAGATCATCAAGGGCGGGCCCCAGATGGTGGTCAGGCCGCCCAATAGGCCGCCCATGGTGCCGGCGACCGGCCCGGCCCAACGTTCGGTTCCTGGCTTCAACGGTTCGGGCCGGGGCTTCCACAGGCTGGTTCCGGCGAAGATCGCGACGCAGGTGCCCAGGACGATGAACAGAACCTTGGTGTCGAAGGCCGCCAGCATCAGCGACCCCAGCCAAAGGAACAACAGGAACGGGATCAGTAGGGGGGCGTGGCGCTTAATAGGGGCGAACAAGCTGCCTGCACGGGAGACTTGCCACAAGTTGGTGATCAGGATGGGGACGACCAACAGGGCGATGGCTTCGCGTGGTTCCAGCAGGTTGGCGGTAACGACGATCGAGACGGTGACGATCGGCAGGCCGACGCCCGAAATACCCTTGGTCATGCCACCGCCGAATACGGCCAAGGCGATCAGCGCGAGCAATTCAGGCGGGTGGCCCAGCAGATCGGTCAGAAAGGCCATGGGTTTATGCCGCGATCCGTTGGGTTTCTTGGGCCAGCGCGTCCAGCGCCGCGTCGTCGATCAACTGGGGCGCGCCCGGGGTCAGGATCATGGCCCCGCCATCGACCCCGATCGGATCGACGAACAGTCCTTGGTGCGGCTTAAGGAATCCGTTCATTTCACCCGCGTTGTCGATATGCGTGCGGGCGATACAGGCCTCCATCCAGCAACCCGGGTCGGCGGCGACGCCGTTGCCCAGCACCGGCTCCATCCCCAATTCGCGGATGTGCGTCAGCTGCGCGGCCAGATTGGCGAGCGATCCCGCCTTCATCAGTTTCAGTTTCACGAACCGCGCCGCGCCGCTTTCCGCCGCCCGTTCGATCTCCGCCGGGCCGTAGATGCTTTCGTCCAACATCATCGCCACGGGTGAGATGTCGGACACGGCCTTTGCCGCGTCCCAGTCGTCCATGTGGCAGGGTTGTTCGAACAGTTCGATATGGTCCGGAGCCAGGCGCCGGGTAAACGCCAGGGCGTCGGCCTGGCTGTACCCCTGGTTGCCGTCGATGCGCAGTTTCAAGGGGGCGCCCGCCATCCGTTCGACCCGATCCTGGATGAACTTCAGGCGCGTGGCGTCGGCTTCCCAATCGAAGCCGACCTTGACCTTGATCGTGCCGTATCCGGCCTGGCGGTGGCGCTCCAACTCCTCGGCGATGCCTGCGTCATCCATGGCGTTGAGGATCGCCAGCAACGGCACGCGGGTTTCCTCGGTGATGGTCAGGAAGGAACTGCCCTCGGCCATCTCGATGGCGGTGACCATGGCCGATACGGTGAAAGGCGCCGCTTTGTGGCGGGTCAGGGCGTGGTTCTTGGCGCTCTCGCTATCCAGGCCGCGCAGCGTATCGGCCAGGGATTGCGCTTCGGCCCAGGCCCCATCGACCGTTTCCGGGGTGTAACCGGTGAGGATCGTCGCTTCGCCGAAACCTTGCTCGCCCCCGTCGCCCGATACGGACACCAGGATCGTGTCGAATGCCGTAACCGGGCCAAACGACAGCTTGTAGGGAACCTTCAAGGGAAGGGACAGGCGGCGCAGGGTGATCTGGGAAAGTTTCATGATTTTGGGCGGGTCCCGGCATTGGGTTGGTATATTCGCTTTATATCATAACGTGTTCGGCCCAGGTCGCCAGTTATCTTGCGGGTGATCGGGGCGGTATTCTGGTCGGCAATTTAGACCTGGGGATGCTTGGCCCTGGTTCTCCGGCGGGCCTGGTTTATAATGCCCTGGGGCTGGGTCGGAGAGGCCTTCACATCCACTGCGAGGACCGAAATCGATGAGTGAACAGAACGACAAGAACACGACGGCGAAACCGGCCGCAGCCAAGGCGGCAGATAAGCCGGCCGATAAGCCTGCGGCGAAACCGGCCGATAAGGCGACCGACAAGCCCGCAGCCGAGGCAAAGGCCGCGCCGAAGGAAGCCAACAGCGCCGCGACCCTGTGGAAGCGCGTTGCCTTGGCCCTGTTCGTTGTTGCCGGTCTGGCTGCCGTCGCGGCGGTCGATTTCGCATCGGACGCTTCGAAATTGCGCGGTGACATGACGGCCCTGCGCGCCGAAGTCGCTGGCGAACGCGCGGCCTTGAAGGCCGAACAGGACAAGTTCATGAAGGAGTCGGCGGACATCGCCGATGCCGTGGCCAAGGCCAAGGAAGAACTGGCGGCGACCCAGTCGGAGATCGACAAGCGCCGGGCCGAGGTGCAGGAACTGGAAACCAAGCTGTCCGGCTTGTACACCGAGACCAAGGCGGCCTTGGAAGCGGCCTCTGAAGCGGCGCAGAAACAGGCCGATACCCAGGCGGCGCTGGATAAGCTGGTGGCGGAACGGGACAAGCTGACCGCCAAGATCAAGGCCGGTCAGGAAAACCTGGCGGCGTTGGAAAAAGACGCCGATTCCATGATGCAGGGCCTGAAGGAAACGATTTCTCGGATCAAGGGCGCGCTCGACAAGCTCTAGGAACCGGATACCTCCTGCCTATATGCTGGGAATGTGAATAAAAGAACGGCCGTCGGCATCTGTCGGCGGCCGTGAAGCTTGGGGTTAGGAAATGCCGCTTTCGACTTATCTGCCGGAGGAAATGGGTTCCGTTTCCGTTGCCCCCTTGGGCCCGGTCGAAGCCGGCAGCCTGCAGTCGTTCTTCATCATCTATACGGCGGGCAAGTTCGGGATCGACGATTCCGGCAGCCTGAAGATCGTGCATCGTTTCGCCTCGGACCTGGGGCGGTTGCAGATGGACGACCCGGAAGGCCCCAATTACGTCTCGGCCCAGGCCTCGAACGGTGCCGTCCTGCACCTGGAATACGATATCAAGCGGAACTTCCGCCCCTGGGACAAGACGCTCTATATCAAGGTCGTGCGCGGCTTCCTGTCCGAAGGCGACCGCATCGTCATCCGCATCGGCGACCGCCGGTTCGGCGGGCCCGGTGTGCGGATGCAGACGTTCCAGGAAAAGGAATTTCAATTCCGCGTCCTGGTCGATGCCTTCGCCACCTATGACTACATTGAATTGCCGCGCCAGCCGTCGATCGAGATCGAACCCGGCCCGCCGACTTTGTACAAAGCCGTCCTGCCGACCCTGAAGCGTGTTGGCGAGACCTTTCGCCTGGGCCTCAAGGGCGAGGATATCTGGGGCAACCCGTCGACCAAATGCGAGGATACCTTCCGCGTGGTGGCGACCCGCCCGGTCGAAAACCTGCCTGATGAAATCTCGTTCTATCCCGGTCAGGCCTCGGTTCAGATCGACGGCCTGCGCGCCGAGGCCGAGGGCGATTTGCGGATCGACCTGATCGACTTGCATGGCAACGTCGCGGCCCGCTCGAACCCGTTGCGCATCGTGCCCCAGGGGGCGGGCGTGTCGTTCTGGGCGGACCTGCATGGCCAGTCCCAGGAAACCATCGGCACCAACAACGCGCGATCCTATTTCGCCTTTGCCCGCGACCGGGCGTTCCTGGACGCGACCGTTCATCAAGGCAACGATTTCCAGATCACGTCCGAATTCTGGGCCGAGCTGAACATGCTGTCGCGCGAGTTTACCCAGGACAACCGCTTCATCGTCATTCCCGGCTACGAATGGTCGGGCAATACCTGCCTGGGCGGCGACCGCAACGTGCTCTATTCCGAGGAAGGGCGACCGATCTATCGCTCGTCCCACGCCCTGGTCGAAGATCAATCGGACATGGTGCAGGACGCCAATAGCGTCGAGGAACTGTTCGACAAGCTGTCAGACGAGGACTGTGTCGTGTTCGCCCATGTCGGCGGGCGTTATGCGGATATCCGACGGGGGCATGACCGCGCGATCGAACGCTCGGTCGAGGTCCATTCCGCCTGGGGCACCTTTGAGTGGTTGGTCGAGGATGCCTTCGAAATGGGCTATCGCACGGGCATTCTGGCGACCTCGGACGGGCATAAGGGGCGGCCCGGGGCGAGCCATCCGGGGGCGACCCGGTTCGGGGCCTATGGCGGGCTGACCTGTCTGTTCGGCGAGGCGCTGACCCGCCAGGACCTGATGAAAGCCCTGCGCCGCCGACACCATTATTGCACCACCGGCTGCCGCGCCGTGCTGTCGACCAAGGTGACCCTGGACGCCCCGGCGGAACGGTATGACGACGACCCGGCCCTGGGCGGGCCCGCCGACGAAATGGTCACCCAAGCCGTGATGGGCGACATTCTGCGCACCGACGCCGCCGAGGCGACGTTCGAGATCGACCTGCATGCCGGGGCGGCCATTGACCGGATCGAAATCCGCGACGGCCTGCGCTTGTTGGAAACCTGGCGTCCGTCGGAAAAAGAAGACATGGGGCGGCGCGTCCGGATCGTCTGGGAAGGTTCCGAATACCGGGGCCGGGGGCGCGAAACCATCTGGGACGGCTTCGCGGAACTGTCGGGCAATGCCTTTACCCGAGTCGAGCCGATCAATTGGTACAACGTCGAAAAGAAGCTCGATCTGGTCACGCCGCAGCGGGTCGAATGGTCGTCGCTGACCACCGGCGGCTTCATCGGGTTTGATGCCTGGTTGGACGACATGGTCATGGGCTGGCTGCGGATCGACACGCCCTTGGTCAAAAAAACGGTCGCCGTGCAGGACATCGGCCGCGAGGATATCTGCCTGGAAGCGGGTGGTCTGGGGCGCCGGGTGCGCATTTACCGCCTGCCGGAAAGCAACCCGCACACGCGGCTCAAGCTGGAACGCCGCATCCCCCTGAGCCCTGATCGCGACAATGCCCTGTACGTTCGGATTACCCTGGAAGACGGCCAAGTCATCTGGTCGTCGCCGATCTATCTGGTGCCGTGATGGTCGGGATGCGCGGCGTCGATCATGCCGTTCTGGCGGCCCGCGATCTGACGGCGCTAGCGGCGTTTTACGAGCGCTTGGGCTTTACCGTCACGCCGCAGGCCCAACACCCGTTCGGCACCGGCAACCGATTGGTTCAGGTTCAGGGATCGTTCCTGGAACTGCTGTCCGTGACCCAACCGCAAGACGTGCCGGAAGCCGCCGAGGGAGATTTCTCCTTCGGCGCGTTCAATCGCGATTTCCTGGCTGGTGACGAAGGTATGTCGATGCTGGCCCTGACCTCGGACGGCTGGGAGCAGGACCGCACCCGGTTCGAGGCCGATGGGCTAACGGTGTTCGCCCCCTTCGCCTTCGGGCGCAGTGCGCGTCAACCGGACGGGACCGAGGTTAAATTCGATTTCCGCCTGACCTTCGTCGATGCGCCGAGCATGCCGCGGGCATCGTTCTTTACCTGCAATCATTGCCACCCGGCCGAGATTTTTTGGAAACCGGCGTATCAGACCCATGCCAATGGCGCGCAGCGCCTGGCCGAGATCACATTGGTGTCGGAAAGCCCTGAAGCTCATTGGGAATTCCTGTCCCGGATGTTCGGCGCGGTGGTGCCGGTCAACGGGGGAATCTGCGTCGGCCTGATCGGAGCGGGGCTGTGCATCTTGGAGCCCGAAGCCTTCGCCGAGACCTTCCCGGGCGCGCGTCCGCCGGAACTGGTCGGGGAAGAAGCGCGCTTCGCCGCTGTTCGGTTGCTGGTTTCGGATCTGGCCGAGGCCGAAGCCCTGTGGCGCGACCGCGAAGTGCCGTTCCGGCGCGCCGGGCGGCGCATCTATGTCCCGGGCGACCACGCCTTCGGCGCCCTGATCTGCCTGTCCGACGGTTAAGCAAGTCCCGCTGAATCGGGTCCGGGCAGTCATTTCTTATACCTATATAGCTATATAGGACTTGCGAAATCTAATGTATCAGGCGTAGCATTTCCGCAAAGGGCCGAACCAAACAGGCTCAACGAGGAAATACATTCATGGTGGTCTCCGCCCTGGCAACGGTGCTTGAGGACGGTCCCGAGGGGGACTCCCCGCGCCTGCCGAAATATTTGCAACTGTCCGACGCCATCGCGCGCGCCATCGTGCGTGGGGAATTGCAGTGCGGCGAGAAACTGCCGCCGGAAAGCGAACTGGCGCGCATTCTTCCGGCCAGCCTCGGCACCATCCAGCGCGCCTTGAACAATCTGGCCGACCGGGGCCTGCTGATCCGTCGCCACGGGCACGGCACCTTCGTGGCCGAGCCGTCGATGGCGCCGCAGGACCTGTGGCATTTTCGTTTCCTGGCCGCCGACGGGCGCTCGCTGCTGCCGGTCTATACCCAGGTCGGGGCGATTGAAAAGGGCCGCAAGGCGGGGGTGTGGAGCGACTTCCTGGGCACCCGCGACGTCATCAAGGTCACGCGCCGGATCGATATCGATCACACCCATATGGGGATCAGCGAGTTGTACTTGCCCCAGGCACGGGCGCCGGGTCTGTTGGACCTGCGCCCCAAGGCGCTGGAAAACGTCAACATCCGCGCCTTGATGGCGCAGCGCTTCGGAATCGTTACCGAACGGGTGCGCGAACTGGTCGATTGCCAGCCGCTGCCGCCGATGGTGACCGAAGCCCTGGGCCAGTCGCGCGGGGCCGTGGGCCTGGCCTATCACATGGAAGGGTTCGAGCCCCGCGACCGCCCGATCAGCTACCAGGTCGCCTGGTTCCCGCCCGGCGGGCCGCGCCTGGTTCTTGGCGAAAAGCACGAATAGGACATCCACCGAACGGAACGAATATGAGCAACGACACCCTTACCGTCGAAATTTGGCGCGGACAGGAAGAAGGCCGCTTCGATACCTTCCAGGTTCCGCGCATGGCCAGCCAGACCGTGCTGGACATCGTCACCTATGTTCAACGCAACCTGGACCCGGGTTTGTCTTATCGCTTCGCCTGTCGCGTCGGGGTTTGCGGGTCCTGCGCCATGACCGTCAACGGCAAGCCGCGCTGGACCTGCCGCACCCATGTCGACAAGGTCGCCGATGAAGGGGTGCTGCGTATCCAGCCGCTCAAGAACCTGCCGGTGATCCGCGACCTGGCCGTGGACATGACAGACTTTTTCGAGAAATGGACCAAGGCCAAGGCCCATTTCGTGCCGACCGAAACGCGTCACGACGAATTCGCCCAGGTCTCGCCCGACGACGCCAAGCGCAAGGAAGCCAGCGCCGGGATCGAATGCATCAACTGCGGCGTCTGCTATTCGGCCTGCGACACGGTGGCTTGGCTTGGCGACTATCTGGGCCCGGCGGCGCTCAACCGGTCCTGGACCCTGGTCAATGACGCCCGCGACGGCGGACAGACCGAACGGTTGAAGGCCGTGGCCGGGGTCGGCGGGGGCCAATCCTGCCATTCGCATCAAAGCTGTTTCGAGCTTTGTCCCAAGCACCTGAACCCGACCGCGTCGATCGCCGGGTTGAAGCGCGCGACGGTGAAGGCCGCGTTGAAGGGGGATATCTGATCATGACCCCACAACGCGCCGAAACCCTGGAATGGCTGGTTCAGCGGGCCAGCGCCGCCGTGCTGGCGATTTGCGTGATCGTTCATCTGGCCGTGATCGTCCTGGCCGTGCAGGGCGGAGTGACGGCCAAGGAAATCGCCGGCCGCGTCGGCGGCAGCATCCCCTGGCTGATGTTCTATTCGGTCTTCATCATCGCGGTCGCCCTGCATGCCCCGGCGGGCCTGCGCAATATCCTGCGCGAATACACGCCGCTGGGCCGCCGCGCGACCCATTGGGTGATGGCCGCGGTTTGCGCGCTGATCCTGGTCATGGGGTTCCGCGCCGTGATCGGCCTCTATGGATTGGGGGCCTGAGATCATGAAGACGCATCGCAACCACGCCAATTATTGGGCCTTCGTCCTGCATCGCCTGTCGGGCGTCGCCCTGCTGTTGTTCCTGCCCGCGCATTTCTATGTGCTGGGTCTGGCGGTCGAGCGCTCGGCGGATATGGACGCCTTCCTGTCCTGGACCGAGGCCCCGGTGGTCAAGCTGTTGGAAACGGGGCTGGTGATCCTGCTTGCCGCGCATATGACCGGCGGCCTGCGCATCCTGGCCATCGAATTCCTGGCTTGGCGGGACTGGCAGAAATCGGTGGTCGCCGTGACCGGCGGCCTGTCCGTGGCGGCGGGGCTGTTGTTCCTGCTGAACGCGGGCTGAGACACGTTTGAGGGAGAAGAAACGATGAAGCTCGATCTTCAAGCCGTCGAGGAAGCGGCCAAGCATCTATATATCCAGGCGCTGAAGGTCCTGCCGCCGGATATCAAGGAAGGCTTCAAGCGCCTGGACGCGACGGAAACCGACCCGACCGCCAAGTCGATCCTGGCGACGATGATCCAAAACATCGACGTCGCGGAAGATACGACCAACCTGCTGTGCCAGGACACGGGCATTCCGATCTACAATGTCGAGATCGGCAGCAACGTCGAATTCGACGGCCACGCCATGAAGCAGGCGATCCGCAAGGGCTGCGAGCGGGCGACCACGGAACACCCCCTGCGCTCGTCGGTCGTCCATCCGATCACCCGTATCAACGAGCAGACGTCCTGCGGCATCCGCGTGCCGGTCATCAACATCGACTTCACCGACAAAGACGAAGTGTTCGAGATGGAAATGATCCCCAAGGGATCGGGCTCGGAGAACGGCAGCTTTTTGAAGATGTGCATCCCCGCCGACGGTGTGGCCGGGATCAAGACCTTCGTCATCGACAAGGTGATGGAAGCAGGGGGCAAGGTCTGCCCGCCGACCATCGTCGGCGTCGGCGTTGGCGGGACTTCGGACCTATGCACCAAGCTGGCCAAGAAAGCCGGGGCGCGGCCCCTGGGCAGCACCTGCCCCGATCCCGAGGGGGCCAAGCTGGAAAAGGAACTGAGCGACGCGGTCAATATGCTGGGTATCGGGCCGCAGGGCCTGGGCGGGGACTCAACCGCCTTCGCCGTGCATGTCGAGACGGCGGCGACCCACATCACCATGAACCCGGTCGCGGTCAACATCATGTGCCATTCGGCCCGCCGCGCGCGGGCGACCTTCACGCCCAAGGGCGTCGAGATCGGTTTCTGAGGAAGGGAGCGAAGACCATGACCGAACACGTCATCCACATGCCCTGCACCGAGGAACAGATCCGCGAACTGAAGGCGGGCGATACGGTGATCTTGGAAGATTGGCTGTACGGCATCCGCGATGCGACGCAGATTCATATGTTCGACAAGGGCCGCAAGACGCGGTTCGATTTGAACGGCCATGCGGTGATCCATACCGCGCCCAACGTGAAGAAGGTGCCGAAGTCGAACTTCTGTCCGGCGGGGTACGAGTCCGTCTGTATCGGGACCACGACCAGTCAGCGGATGGAGCGGTTCTCCCGCCCGCTGATGCAGGAATACGGCGTGCGCATGATCATCGGCAAGGGCGGCCTGGGCGAAGAGAGTCGTAAGGCATTCCAGGAATTCGGCGGCGTATACCTGGCGATCATCGGCGGCACGGCGGCGCTGGAGACGACCTGGATCGAACAGATCACGGATGTCGATCTGGAAGACCTGAACCCCGAATGCCTATGGGAATTCAAGATCAAGCATTTCGGCCCGTTGCTGGTGGCCATGGATGCCCATGGCGGATCGCTCTACGACGGGGTCAAGAAAACGGCAGAAGAACGCCGCGCCGAAGCGCTGGCCAGTATGGGGGTTAATCCGTGAAGCCCGAAATCGATAAACAGCAGACCGACGTTCTGATCCTGGGCTCCGGCGGCGCCGGGCTGTTCGCGGCCCTGCACGCCAAGGACTTGGCGCCGCACTTGAAGGTCACCGTCGCGGTCAAGGGCCTGCTGGGCAAGACCGGCTGCACCCGTATGGTGCAGGGTGGCTACAACGTCGCACTGGCCTCCGGCGACAGCGCCGAACGCCATTTCATGGATACGGTCGAGGGCGGCAAGTGGCTCAACAACCAGGAACTCGCCTGGACCCTGGTGACCGAGGCGCAGGTCCGCATCCGCGAGCTTGAGAACGAGCTGGGCTGCTATTTCGACCGCAACCCGGACGGCACGGTCCACCAGAAAGCCTTCGCCGGGCAGACCTTCGATCGTACCGTGCACAAGGGCGACCTGACCGGGATCGAGATCATCAATCGTCTGATGGAACAGACCTGGGCCCGCGACGTCGACAAGCTGGAAGATCACCGCGCCATTGAATTGGTCCGCTCCGACGACGGCTCGCGCATTTCCGGTGTGCTGTTCATCGATATGCGGACCGGGCAGTTCCGCTTTGTTCAGGCCAAGGCCGTGCTGCTGGCGACCGGCGGCGGGCCGACCATGTACAAATACCACACGCCGTCGGGCGACAAGTCCTGCGACGGCATGGCCATGGCCTTGCGCCTGGGTCTGCCGCTGCGCGACATGGAGATGGTGCAGTTCCACCCGACCGGCCTGATCGCCGGGTCGGACACCCGCATGACCGGCACGATCATCGAGGAAGGCCTGCGCGGTTTCGGCGGCTACCTTCTGGGCGGCGACGAAGAACGCTTCATGCATAAGTATGACGAGCGCAACGAGCGCGCGACCCGCGACATCGTGTCCCGCGCCATGTTCACCGAAATGCGCGCGGGCAACATCGCCCCCAACGGTGGCCTGTACATCACCATGCGCCATCTGGACACGCCCCAGGTGCGCAAGAACTTCAAGGGCATGGTCGAACGCTGCGCCGATTGCGGCTTCGATCTGGCCGAGGGCCTGGTCGAGGTTGTTCCCACGGCCCACTACATGATGGGCGGGGTCGAATTCAACGTCGATTGCTCGACGGCCCTGACCGGCCTGTTTGCGGCGGGCGAGGATACGGGTGGGGTGCACGGGGCCAACCGTCTGGGCGGTAACGGCGTCGCCAATTCGACCGTGTTCGGCGGCATCGCCGGGGACACCATCGCCGAATGGACGCCAGATCATGGCCGCTTCGTCGAGCCGGACCCGACGGTTCTGGAGGATGCGGTGATGCGCGCCGGGCGGCCGCTTACCCAATCGGTGGAAAGCACCGGGGGCGGGATCGACGGCGTGCGCAAGCGCCTGTACGACCTGATGTGGGAAGACGCCGGCATCATCCGCGACGCCGCCAGCCTGAAACGGGCCGAGGCGGGATTGGAAATTCTCGATCACGACTTGGACCGCTGCGGCGTCACCGGCACGGACCTGGCCTATAACCTGACCTGGCACGACTGGCTGAACCTGAAGAACCTGATCCTGGTGTCGAAAGCCGTGACCGCCGCTGCCGTGGCGCGCGACGATTCCCGCGGGGCGCATTACCGGGCCGATTATCCGGACGTGCGCGACGTGGCAAATTCCCGCTTCCCCCGCGTCACCCTGGACGGCCACGGCGTGATCCAGATGTCGACCGAGCCGGTCGCCTTCACCCGGGTCAAGCCGGGCGAAACCTTGTTGACCTAGGGGGCGGCGGAGTAGGGCGAATGGGGGCCGTGACAAGGTCCCCGTAACCCCTTAGCATCGCGGCATGTTTTGGATGCGCACCCTTGGCGTGCCGGTTGTGGCCGCCCTGTTGCTCGCCGGTTGCCTGCAACTGTCGACGGCGCGGCGCGTGTCCGATCCGCCGAACAAGCCGCCCGCCGATCCGCTGGACGTCTATACCTTCCAGATCGACAAAGCGCGGGAGACCGGAGCCTGGATCGAGGGCGAGCAATGGATCGGCAAGGTTCCGGCCAAGCTGATCGACGATTACCGCCGCTGGTTCGAACCTCAGGCCCAGCATTTCCCGCCGCTGTGGATTTATGCCTCGGCCCGAAAGTTCCAGGACGGCGGCGATTATCTGAAAGCCGCCTATTGGTATATCGCCGCCCGTGAGCGGCAAATCCGCCAATTGCGCCGCTGCCGCGACGACAGCGCCAAGGAACAATTGATCTGGGCCGATGGGGCGTTTGCCACTTTGCGGGCTGAAATGGGGCGCAATCCCGATCTGACGCGCTACGCCGCCAAGCACTCGTTTACCTGGCTGGATCTGCATCAGGATACGGATGCGGGGCTATTGGCGGCCTGCCTGCGCGGCGCGGCGGGGGCGGAGCGCTCGGCGAAAAAGGCGCGGCTGGTGCCCATCGACGGCGGCGGCGAAGGCAAGCGCAAGGCCTTTCGTCTGATCACCCCGCCGGTCGACAACCCGGCTGACTGGGTCGTCCCGGTCACGGAGATTTATGAAATTCGCACCTGGTCGCGTATCCTGATGAAGCAGGATGTCGCGAAGATTTTGGGCGAACCGGAACAGGAACCGCCCACGCCGACGGTCACGCCTCTGCGCTGACAAATCGTGCGGGGAGGACTTTTTTAGCGGATTTCGAATACCCACGTGTGGTCCTGTGACCAAGCGCACTGCGGCTGCTTTGACGAGGGTTCAAGGATCAGGAATGAGCAAACCGGCCTTTCCACAAACACCCGACGGCGTTACCGATTGGGACCGGGTGTTCGAGCACCCCGAAGACGGTTTGATCGCCGTCATCGCCAGCGCCCCAAATGCGGCGGCGTTGCGCAATTGTTTGTTGGTGGTGATCCGGCAGCTCTACACCCGCAAGAACGATGAGCTGGAAATCGCCCAGTTGACCAATCAGATCGAAAGCCTGTTCGATGGCGCGGACGGTTTGCCGACCGAAGCCGCGGTCGGTTTGCTGCGCTCGATCAAGGAGCAGCGTATCGCCAAGGCCGAGGCCTTTCTGGAGCGCAAGCGAGCCGGGAAGTCCGAACGGCGGAGCAAGGAACGCGGCCGGGGTGTGAAACGGGGGGCGTATCTCCTGTTCAAGAACCCGAAGTATCTGGCCATTACCACGGCGCTGGTGGCGGTCTTGGCGCTGGGCATGTTCATCCCATTGGAATTGTTCATGGGCGACGACGCATCGCCGCCCGCCGATGGTGCGCCGACGACGGCGCCTGCGGCCATCCCGCCGGGTGAGAGTCCCCAGGCGGCAGGACAGCAGCCGGGATTGGGGCCGCTTCCTCCCGGACAATCCGGCAATGTTCAACCGGGCGCGGCGCAACCGGGCATGACGCAGCCCGGAATGACGCAGCCGGGAATGGCGCAGCCACCCGCTGCCGCGCCCGCGGGCGAACCCGTTCAGCCGCGGGCACCCGTCGTCATGCCGTTGCCGCCGTTCGACCCAAAGAAAGACGGCCCCGATGCGGAAGAGTATCCGCCGGTCGTTTTCTTCCGGCATGTCCCGATCCCGCGCAATTTCGGCGAACAACGTGCCGTCACGCCGATGGTTCTACCCGCGATCGTTTTGGCGGACCGAAAGGACATCGGAAAGATCTGCGCCCAATCGCCGCTGATCTACAGCATGATGAACGTGGCGTTTTCGGATGCCCTGGCGGCCAAGTCCGAATTCAAGAAATGGGACTTGGACCGCATCGGTCGGGACCTGGGCGGGCGGCTGAACCAGGAATTGGGCGAGCCGTTGGTGACGCGGTTCCTGCTGATCAGGGGCGCCAATCGCAAGATCAGCGCCGGGACGAAGTGCTCCTTCGCCCCGAACTCCATGCTGCGTATGCTGGATGAATTTAAGAAGTAACGGGAACTAGGCGTCGGGTTCCGACGCCTTGATCGCGGCGATCGCCGTGGCGGCGAAGCGGGCTTCGGGCGGATCGGCGCGCGAGGTCAGGACGATCGGGACCTTGGCGCCCAGGACGATGCCTGCCGCCAGGCCGCTGTTGAAATAGACCAGCATTTTGAACAGGCCGTTGCCCATTTCGATATTGGGCACGACCAGAATGTCGGCATGTCCAGCGACGGGGCTGTCGATGCCTTTCAGTTCGGCGGCGGCCGGGGAAATGGCATTGTCGAAGGCGAACGGACCGTCGACAATTGCCCCGGTGATTTCTCCGGCGCGGGCGCGGTCGACGATGGCTTTGGCCTGAATGCTCGACGGCATCGCCGGGATCGGGCTTTCCGTGCCGGAGAGCATGGCGACCTTGGGTTCCGGATTGCCCAACGCATGGGCCAGGTCGACCGCGTTGCGGACAATGTCCATCAGGGTGTTTTCATTGGGGTGTACGTTGACCGCGCCGTCGGTGATCATCAGCACCCGGTCGCTGCCCGGCACGGTCATATGAAAGACGTGGGACAGGCGACGGCCGACACGCAGGCCGCCGTCACGGGCGACCACTGCGGCCATCAAGGCGTCGGTATGGATATGCCCCTTCATCAGGGCCCGGACCTCGCCGTCGCGGGCCAGGGCCACGGCGGCGCGGGCGGCGGCGCCCTCGTCCTCTTCCGTCACGTTGACGACGCGGTAATCCGAAATGTCCCAACCCATGGTCTGGGCCAGGCTTTCGATCTCGTCCTGATCGCCGACCAGAACCGGATCGATCAAGCCCGCCTCGGTCGCCTGACGGGCGCTTTCCATGACCACCATGTTATCGGCCCCGGCCACGGCCATGGGCACGCGGTCCCGGCCTTTGGCCAGATCGAGAAGATATTGGGGGACTTCGAAGGGGACGGTGCTGAGCATTCCGATAACCTATCCTAATTCGTTCGGTCTCTTGAGGAAAAATTCGGGCTTCACGCGGACTTGGCCTGGGCCAGAAGCACGGACTGTTGATGGCATTCCGGGTCTTCGAACGTGAAGCGGACAATGCCGATGCCTAGGCCTGCGAGGACCTGTCTGTATTCGTCAGGCGCCAAGCTGGAATGATAGACGGGATCGTCGCCGACGGTGCCGGCGACTTCTCCTGCTTGCGGGCCCACGGTCAGCATCAACGCGCCGCCGGGTCTAAGGTGTGCCGCAAGCTTGGGTAGGACGGCGCGTTGTTCGTCCTGGCGCAGGTGGAAAAAACTGTTCCAGCCGATGATCCCATCGAACGTTTCCGGCAGGGAAAGCGTCCGCATGTCGGCCAGGCGCCAATCGCCTGAGGGAAACCGCTCCCGCGCGATGTCGAGCATCGCCGTCGAAGCATCGACACCGACAACGTCGAAGCCTTGCGCGGTCATGTAGCGGGCGACGGGATCGCCGCTGCCGCAACCCAGATCCAGAACATTCCCCTCTGGCGGTAGCAGGCTCAGAAAACGGTCCAGCCACACCCGTTCGTGCAGCCCCTTCGCGCGTTCTGTGTCGAACCGTCGGGCGTTGCGTTCGTAGACGGTTTGCGTCGTCGCCGCCATAGCTGTGAGATCAGGATCAGGATCGGGCAAGGTAGGACTATCGCTTCGATCAGGGGTGTTCGGCTTGGCTGTCCGGGATGTCCGCAGTATCCGGAAATAAAGACGCCGGGGAAAGGTTCACCCTTTCCCCGGCGATCTTATGCGTAGGCGGTAGGCTTTCGCTCAGGGCTTAGACGGCACCCTTCTGCGGGCGCATGTCGGCGGCGCTGATGCCGGCGACTTCGACCGGGGCCTTCATGGCGTCGCGGCGGAACGGCTCGCCCAGTTCCTGGTTCAGGATCACTTCGATGAAGGTCGTGACCTTGTTTTCCATCTGATCCTTCACGGCCGCGTCCAGGGCTTCGGTCAGTTCCTGCATGGTCGTGACCTGCACGCCCTTGAGGCCACAGGCTTCGGCGATCTTGGCGTACTGAACGTCGAGGTCCAGTTCGGTGCCGACGAAGTTGTCCTGGTACCACAGGGTCGTGTTGCGCTTTTCAGCACCCCACTGGTAGTTGCGGAAGATGATCATCGTGATCGCCGGCCATTCGTCACGGCCGCAGGCGGTCATTTCGTTCATCGAGATGCCGAAGGCGCCGTCACCGGCAAAGCCCACGACCGGGGTGTCCGGATTGGCGATCTTGGCGCCCGTGATCGACGGGAAGCCGTAACCGCAGGGGCCGAACAGGCCCGGGGCCAGATACTTGCGGCCCTGCTCAAAGGTCGGATAGGCGTTGCCGATGGCGCAGTTGTTGCCGATGTCCGACGAGATGATGGCTTCGCGCGGCAGGGCGGCCTGAATGGCGCGCCAGGCTTTGCGGGGCGACATCCGCTCCGGGTGCTTGTTGCGCGCACGCTCGTTCCAGGTGGTGCCCGGATCGTCGTCTTCGTGGTCCATGGAGGTCAGTTCCTGGGCCCAGCGCGATTTGGTGGTCGAGATCAGGTCTTCGCGTTCCTTGCGGCCCGCGTTGCCCGCTTCGGCGGACAGGCTGGCCAGGATCTGTTCGGCGACCTGCTTGGCATCGCCCTGGATGGCGACGTCGACCTTTTTGGTCAGGCCGATACGGCTGGCGTTGATGTCGACCTGGATGATCTTGGCGTTCTTCGGCCAGTAATCGATGCCGTAGCCCGGCAGGGTCGAGAACGGGTTGAGGCGCGTGCCCAGGGCCAGAACGACGTCGGCCTTGGCGATCAGTTCCATGCCCGCCTTGGAGCCGTTGTAGCCCAGCGGACCGGCGAACAGCGGGTGCGAGCCCGGGAAGGCGTCGTTGTGCTGATAGCCGCAGCAGACCGGAGCGGACAGACGCTCGGCAAGGGCCTTGGAGGCGTCGATGCCGCCCGCCAGAACCACGCCGGCGCCGTTCAGGATGACCGGGAACTTGGCCGAGGACAGCAGCTTGGCGGCGTCGGCGATGGCGCTCTTGCCGCCCGAGGGGCGTTCGATTTCGATGACCTGCGGCAGTTCGATGTCGACGATCTGGGTCCAGAAATCACGCGGCACGTTGATCTGCGCCGGGGCGGAACCACGCCAAGCTTCGGTGATCACGCGGTTCAGAACCTCGGCGATGCGGGTCGGGTCGCGGACTTCTTCCTGATAGCAGACCATGTCTTCGAACAACTTCATCTGCGGGATTTCCTGGAAGCCGCCCTGACCGATGGTCTTGTTGGCGGCCTGCGGGGTGACCAGCAGCATCGGGGTGTGGTTCCAATAGGCGGTCTTGACCGGGGTCACGAAGTTGGTGATGCCGGGGCCGTTCTGGGCGACGCACATCGCCATCTTGCCCGACGAACGGGTGAAGCCGTCGGCCATCATCCCGGCGTTGCATTCATGGGCGCAGTCCCAGAAGGTGATGCCCGCCTTGGGGAACAGGTCCGAGATCGGCATCATGGCCGACCCGATGATGCCGAAGGCATGCTCGATGCCGTGCATCTGAAGAACCTTAACGAAGGCCTCTTCGGTGTTCATTTTCGTCATTGCTTGGGATCCTCCCGTAAGCGTTTCGCCGGGCACGGCATTCGCCGCAGTGCGCCCGGCATTGGTTGTTGTTGCCAGAGTTATAGCATTCATCGCGCTGGCTTGCCCCGGTCGCGTAACGTCTCGAAACGTAAAGACGCGCAGGGCCCGGGAGCCTGCAATCCATAGGTCTTTGGTAGGGCCTGATGGGACTATGCAGTAGGGCCAGTTTCGGGCAATTCGACGCACCAGAACGCGGTAATGAGCTTAAATTGTCTCATTTATGACAATTTTGCATCATTTTGGGACCAATGGGCGGTGGTCAGGTTCCGCGTTTGACGATATCGGCCAACAGGCGGATGCCCGGCTCGATCCGTTCAGTCGCGATCGAGGAGAAACCCAGCCGGAAATGGTTCTTGGGCGCGTTCTTGCGGGCGAAGTTGACGCGGCCCGGCTCGATGATCAGGCCGTCGTCCAAGGCGCGGTCGGCCAGCCGTCCGGCATCGAAGCCGTCAGGCCCGCTGACCCAATAGCTGGTTCCGCCGAAGGTCGGGGCCTGGGACCAGCCGGGCAGGTGCTCGGCCAGGGCGTCGCCCATGATCTTCCACCGTTCCCGGTAGGCCTTCTGAAGCTTATGGACCAGGCTGTCGTGATGGCCGAGCGCCAGGAACAGGGCCGCCGTGCGCTGGTTGTTGTTGGGCGCGTGGCGCAGCATCAGGCGGCGCAGGGCGCGGGCTTCGCGGATCAGCGGCGCCGGACCGACCAGATAGCCCAGGCGCAGGCCCGGAAACAGCGTCTTGGAGAGGGAGCCGACATAGATCACGCGTCCCGCCGCATCCATGGATTTCAGCGCGGGGGTCGGTTCCGACACATAATTGGTTTCCCATTCGTAATCGTCTTCGATGATCACGAAGTCCTGATCCTCGGCGCGGGCCAGAAGTTCCTGCCGTCGGGATTTGGGCATGGTCACCGTGGTCGGGGCTTGGTGCGAGGGCGTGACGAAGGCCAGATCGCAGCCGTTCAGCCGCTCGTCGGCGGGCAGGCCGTGCTGATCGACGGGAATCGGTTCCACATGATCGGTCTTCAGGCCGAAGATGTTGCGCACGTCGGGATAACCCGGGTCCTCGATGGCGACGCGGGTGTCCGGCGCGACCAACAAGGCGGCCAGGATATAAAGCGCGTTCTGCGCCCCCAGGGTGACCAGGACTTCGTCCTCGCGGGCCAGGATGCCCCGGCGCGGCAGCAGGCGCGTTTGAATTTGTTCGATCAGCATCGGATCGTCGGCGGCCAAGGCGTCGCCGGTCCAGGCATCCATGCCCTTGCGGCCCAAAGCCTGGCGCGAACAATCGCGCCATTGCGCGATCGGGAACAGGGATTGATCGACCTGCCCATAGATGAAGGGGTAGGGGTAGGTCAGCCAGTTGCCCGGCTTTTCCACGTTCGATTGGTGCGACGGATGCACCCGGAACCGGTTGTTCCAGTCGGGCCCGGCGTCGGGTCGTGCGTCGCTGGGTTGAACCGGTGGGGCGGCGGGTTCGTCGGCGCGCCCGTCCAGAATATCGTCGGCGACGTAGAAGCCCGATCGTTCGCGCGATTCAAGGTAGCCGTCGTCGACCAACCCCTGATAGGCCAGGACCACGGTATTGCGCGAAACGCCCAGGCTTTTGGCCAGTTTTCGTGACGACGGCAGTGGGTCGCCCGGCGGCAATTGGCGGCCGAGAATGGCCGAAACCAGCATTTCCCGTATCTGCCCCTGGATCGAAATATTGGGCCGTCGGTCCAGATGAAATATGCCGTCGCGCATGTCCGCCTATTCGTCTGCAATTTAGCGAAAAGTGGTCCAAGAAATCGCCCGCGCTGGCTCTAACATGGTGCCAAGGGCCAAGATTACGATGGTGCCAATCACCTGACAACCCTGACGGCATCGATGCTTGGGGGGGATCGCCTGCGAGATCGATCGATTTCCCCGGCCGGGGAGGATTTTGCCGTGCCTTTCGGCCACGCCTTTTGGAGGAACGACCATGGAATACAACACCAATTCCCTTGAAGAGAACTGGATGCCCTTCACCGGCAACCGGGACTTCAAGAAAAGCCCCCGTCTCGTCGTGCGTGGCGAAGGCATCCATTATTACGATCACAAGGGCGGCAAGATCCTCGACGGCTCGTCGGGTCTGTTCTGCTGCCCGCTGGGGCATGGCCGCAAGGAAATCGCCGAAGCCGTTTACGAACAGCTTCTGGAAAACGATTACACCCCGCCGTTCCAGATGGGCCACCCCGGCGCCTTCGATCTGGCGCAGCGCGTCGCCCGGATCACGCCGGAGCCGATGAACCATATCTTCTTCGCTAACTCCGGCTCGGAAGCCATCGACTCGGCGCTGAAGATCGCCATGGCCTATCACCGCGCCAAGGGTCAGGGGCAGCGCACCCGCTTCGTCAGCCGCGAGCGCGCCTACCACGGCGTCAACATTGGCGGCACCTCGCTGGCCGGGATGGTCAAGAATCGCGAAACCTTCTCGGGCGTGATGCCGGGTGTCGTTCACATGCGCCACACCTGGGACCCGTCGGCCCCCTTCACCCAGGGCCAGCCGGAAAAGGGCGCGGAGTTGGCCGACGACCTGCAGCGCATTTGCGAGAACCTGGGCGGATCGACCATCGCCGCCTGCTTCGTCGAGCCGATCGCCGGGTCGACCGGCTGTCTGGTTCCGCCCAAGGGTTATCTGGAACGCCTGCGCGAAATCTGCGATGCCCATGGCATCCTGCTGGTGTTCGATGAAGTCATCACCGGCTTCGGCCGCACGGGCGCGCCGTTCGCGGCCCAGGCCTTCGGCGTGACGCCGGACCTGATGACCATGGCCAAGGCCATCACCAACGGCTGTCAGCCGATGGGCGCCATCGCGGTCAAGGACGAGATCTACGAAACGATCATCAACGCCGCCCCGGAAAACGCCATCGAGCTGTTCCACGGCTATACCTATTCGTCGCACCCGGCGGCTTGTGCCGCGGGCGTCGCGGTTCAGAAGATCTATGAAGAAGACAACACCTTCGAAAAGGCGGCCGGTCTGGTCGATCACTTCCAGAAGGCGTTGTATTCCCTCGAAGGGATGGATTGCCTGGCCGACATTCGCGGCTACGGCATGATCGGCGCGATCGAGCTGAAGGCCAAGGGTGCGCCCGGCGCGCTGGGCACCCAGTTCCAGAAAGACCTGTTCTGGCGGGGCCTGCACGTGAAGTTCACGGGCGACAGCGGCATCGTCGCCCCGGCCTTCGTCGCCACCCCGGCGGACATCGACGCCATGATCGGCACCCTGCGCGAGGCCTTGGAAGAGATCTAAGGCCGGGCATCAGCCGGACGAAATAAAAGCCGGGGCCGCTGAGCGGTCCCGGCTTTTTCATGTCTGAAGGCAAGCGCGAATCAGGCGCGGGTCAGGCTTGGATCAGGCGGCCAGATAGCGATCGCGATAGGCGTTGCGCAGACCGGCGAACCACACCGGCTCGTCCGGCCACCACCACAGCTTGTCGAGCGACCCTTCGGGAAAGGCGGCGGCGACGGCCTGTTTGGTTTTCTTCGTCAGGTAGGCTTCCGTGCCCTGAACGGCGGAACTGTATCCCGACTCGTTGATCAGACGGGCCCCCTCGCGCGCGGTATACAGCGCATTGACGAAGGCATGGGCCTCGTCGATGTGCTTGGACGCGGCGGTCAGCGCCAGCCCGTCCATCCAGGCGAAGGCGCCTTCCTTGGGCGGCAGGTAGGCGACCGGATGGTCGTCCTTGGCCAGGTCGATCACGGGACCGTCCCAGCATTGGCCGATGACCACGCCGTTGCGGGTGAAGTTGGTTTTCTGGCTTTCGTGATCGTGCCAATAGGCGCGCAGCCAGGATTTATGCTCCACCGCGAACTTCATGATGTCGTTCCAGATGCCGCGCATGGTGCTTTCGTCTTTATAGGCGTCTTCGAACGCCGGCAGGTCGCCCTTGGCGGCCAGCATGCGGCCGATCCCGGACATCAGCGAATGCGGGCGTCCTTGAACCAGGCCCTTCATTTCGGGGCGCCACAGATCGGCCAGGGACAATTCGCCATAGACGCCGTTAAACCGGTCGGTCCGCCAGGCGATCCCTTCCGTGCCCCAGACATGGGGCAGGTGATGTTGGCCTTTGTTCCACGACCAGGTTTCGGACATGGCCATGAACTTCGGCTCGATGTTCGACAGGTTGGGGATTTTCTTCAAATCCCAGGCCTGGGTCATGTTCAGGGCGTGCCATTGGCTCATCCGGTGAACCGAGGGCGAAATCACATCCCAGGCGCGGCCGTGGGTCGCGGTAACCTGGCTGAGCATTTCTTCGTTGGAGCCGACCGTGGTGATGTTGGCGGTAATCCCGGTCTTCTTACGGAACGTCTTGGCGAACCGTTTGGGGATGTAGCCGGTCCAGGTCAGGACGTTCAGCGTCGGGCCCGCGGCCTGCGCCGGACGGATCAGCATCGGCGCGATGGCCATGCCCAGCCCGCCCGCGGTCAACGCGGCGCCATGGCAAAGTAATGTTCGGCGGGAAAAAAGGCGCGCTTGGCGCGCGGTTTCGCCGGCTTCTTGTCCGGCGGACGGTGAGGATGTCTTTTGTTGTTGGGGCTTCCTGCCCATGGACGTCGTTCTCGATTCCGGTTGTTGGATTAATTGCCCATTATGACTGACGAAAATAGGGAAACCAGCACCAGATTTTTCTTTTTACGGGTCCAGCGCAGGGGGGAGCGGTTGCATTAATGAGAAATCAGACCTAAATAACGCGAGTTCCGAACAGCCCCCCAAACAAAAGGCTTCTTGTCGTGTCAAAGCCGACCAAGGTTCCGGGGTTCGACTGCGCCGTTGTCGCCGTCGAACACGTGACCACTCCCCGGACCGTTGCATTCGTCGCGCATTGCCGAAAACTTCAGGGTGACCGAGTTTTGCCGCGTTGGGCGGACCTTCGGTTGCATGAGCTCGATCCGGAAATGATCCCCTATGTCGCGGTGGCGGACGTCGCCGCCGAACCGCGATCTTTCACTTATCGTTTCTGGGGTACGGGCCATACCCGCCTGAAGGGTGTCGACTTGACCAGGCAACAGGTATCGGAAATTCCCGCGACGGCCTTGGCCGAAATCGGGCATCGCCAATACGAGATGGTGTTGGAACAGCGCAAGCCGCTGGTGTTCGTTCACAAGCTCAGCCACTACGAACAGTGGAAGCCCTATATCCAGGTCACCGCCCGCGTGCCGTTCAGCGAAAACGGATCGACCGTGGACAAGATCGTGTCTTATTCGAACTTCGACGAAGATCGCGAAAAATGGACCAAGGTCTACGACGAGGTCGTCGTCGGCAACGCCTGACCAGTCGGCAGAAAACGCTTACAGGATCGACTGACCCGTCTTTTCCCAATCTTTCAGGAACGCTTCCAGGCCTTTGTCGGTCAGGGGGTGCTTGAACAACTGCCAGATCACGCCCGGCGGTACGGTGCACACGTCGGCGCCAATCCGCGCCGCGTCGACGATGTGCTGCGGCGAGCGCACGGAAGCGACCAGGATTTCCGTGTGGAATTCGTAATTGCCGTAGATCTCGGCGATTTCGGCGATCAGGTTCATGCCGTCCTGGCCGATGTCGTCCAACCGGCCGACGAAGGGCGAGATGAAGGCCGCGCCGGCCTTGGCCGCCAACAGCGCCTGGGCGGCCGAGAAGCACAAGGTGACGTTGACCGGGGTGCCTTCGCCCGACAGGGTCTTGCAGGCGACCAGCCCGGCTTCGGTCAGGGGAACCTTGACCGCGACGTTGCCGGCGACTTTCGCCAGCTTGCGGCCTTCCTCGATCATGCCGGCGGCGTCGGTCGCCGTGACTTCGGCGGACACGGGGCCGTTGACCAGATCGCAGATTTCCTTGATCACGTCGATGAAATCGCGTCCCGATTTGGCGACCAGGGACGGGTTGGTAGTCACGCCGTCGACCAGACCGGTGTCGTTGAGACGCTTGATTTCGGCCACATCGGCCGTATCGACGAAGAATTTCATGGGTCGGCTCCCAACCGATTGTGTATTTGTGCGGCTCAATTAACCCCGAGGCCGCGGGGAAATCAACCGCCCGCGAAATGAAATTCTCATGGCTTGTTCCCCGGGGCGGCCCCACGCATAGTCCGGTCCTTGGATTGAGACAGGGGAATTCACCATGCGGGCATTGTTGCAACGTGTCACCGAGGCGTCGGTCGCGGTGGTCGAAGACGCAGGGGATGCCGAAACGGTCGGGGCCATCGGCCCTGGATTGGTCGTGCTGGTCTGCGCCGAGCCCGGGGACACGGAAGATACCGTTGCCTACTTCGCGCGCAAGGTCGCGGCGATGCGGATTTTCGAAGACGCCGAAGGCAAGGTGAACCTGTCCGTCCGCGATGTCGGCGGTAGCGCCTTGGTGGTCAGTCAGTTCACCCTGGCCGCCGATTGGAAAAAGGGCAACCGGCCGGGATTTTCCGGCGCCGCCGATCCGCAAACGGCGGAGCGCCTTTATCTGATGTTCGCGGACCGCTTGCGGGACGAAGGCCTGAGCGTCGAGACCGGCCGCTTCCGCGCCCATATGCGGGTCAGCCTGATCAACGATGGCCCATTCACGATCTGGATGGACTCCGACTGAACCCGCGACATCGAACCGGACAAAAGAAAACGCCGTGACCGGGGCAGGTCACGGCGTTTCCATGGTCACCGCCGACGGGGCTTGTCGGCGGTGGCGGGGAGGGAGAAGTTAACGGCGCGGGCCGCATTCTTCGCGGTCGTGGCGCTCATGGCCCTTGCCGGGACCGTCACCGCGCATGCCGTGGTGCGGCCGGCCTTCGCCGCGTTCGATCTCGCCGTCGTCATTGCGGTCCATGCGGGCCATCATGCGGTCGGTTTTCTTGGCGATTTCGCCTTCGGTGACCTGGGCGTCGCCGTCGCTGTCGAGCCGCTGGAACATGCGGACCATGCGCTGATGCATGATCTCGTTGAACAGGCCCTGGAACTCGTCGAGCGACAGTTGGCCGTCCTTGTTCTTGTCGTAGTCGGTGATCGACTTCTTGGTCGCCGAGGCGATTTCGTCCTTGGTGATCTTGCCGTCTTTGTTGGCGTCGAAGCGTTCGAACAACATTTCGCCGTGGCCGCCGCCGCGTTTGCCGTAGTCGGCGTGGACGGCGAAGGCCGTGGTGCCGAGCATGACGGCGGTCAGGGCGCCCAAGACGATTTTGCTGCGGGTGGTGATGCGGGATTTACGTGCCATGAGAAGGCTCCTTGTTTCAGTGCAATGTTTCGGTGCATTTGCGATGCCCTGATAAAAGCCTTCAAACGTCGCTAAAATATGTCGAGAAAGCAGGAGTTTGTCGCAACTCGTGCCGCCGGGCGGGATTGATACAATCGGTTACAAATTTTTGTCCGCCTGGGTTTCCGGCTCCGGCATATTGAGGATCAGGAATACTGACGAGACCGGCTGAAGATGACTGACAGCGAACATATTCTGGTCGTCGACGACCACCCGGACATCCGCGATGCCCTGGCCCGCTATTTGAAAGAACACGGCTACCGGGTGACCACCGCCGACCGCGCCCAATCGGCGCGCCAGACGTTGGAGACCAGTGCTATCGATCTTGTCGTCCTGGACATCATGATGCCGGGCGAGGACGGCTTGTCGCTGTGCCGGGACCTGCGGGCGACGACGTCGCTTCCGGTCATTCTGCTGACGGCCATGGCCGAGGACACGGACCGCATCATCGGTCTGGAAATGGGCGCCGACGATTATGTGACCAAGCCGTTCAATCCGCGCGAGCTGCTGGCCCGGGTCAAGGCCGTCCTGCGCCGCACCGGGGCCATGCCCAAGGCCGGCGGCAGCGAGCCGGCGGGCACCCTTTATCGTTTCGCCGGATGGACCTTCGATCCCGGCGCGCAATCCCTGACCGGCCCCGACGGCGTGGCGACGCAGTTGTCGACCGGCGAGAGTTTGTTGCTGGGCGTATTCGTGCGCCATCCGGGCCGGGTTCTCAACCGCGATCAGTTGTTGGATCTGACGCGGGGCCGGTCGGCGCAGCTGTTCGACCGCGCCATCGACAATCAGGTCAGCCGCCTGCGCAAGAAGATCGAACAGGACGCGCGCAATCCGGAATTCATCAAGACCCATTGGGGCGGCGGCTACAGCTTCGCCGTCGCGGTCGAGGTTGCCGAGCCATGATGAAGTATCTGTGGCCGCGATCGCTGGCGGGGCAATTGGTCCTGTCGCTGTTGGCTGCCATCCTGGCGGCGCAACTCGCGGGCTTTCTTATCTTCGCGCAGGACCGGCGCGACGCGATCATCGGCGCCCGGCATGAATTGGTGTTGCTGCGCGCGGCCTCGTTGGTTCAGACGCTGAACCACCTGCCGAAGCGTCGGGACGACGCCTTGGTCCAGACGGTGTTGACCGCCGCGACCTCGGGCTTGGTGCGGTTTCGGATTGCGCCGGACAGCCCGCTGCCCGCCGATGCGCCGGAATACCGGGACAACGACCTCGCCCGGTCGCTGGCGTCCCGCCTGGGCGATGCCGGAGACCGGCCGGTTCTGGTCAAGGTCGCGGAAGACGGTGGATACGGCATTCTTCGTCCCCTGGACTTTTTCCATCGAAAAATGGACGAGCGCCGCCGCGACGATCACGAGCGCCACGGCGATCATGATGACGATAAGCACGAGGACAAACATGGTGCGTCCCGCTATCGCTTCCCGATCGGCCTGACCCTGGCCGTGGCCCTGAACGACGGCGGCTGGCTGGTCGGCGAACTGGCGGCCCCGGTGCCGCGCGGTTGGGGGACACGGACGCTGACCGGTGTGTTGCTGCTGGTGTTCGCCGTTTCCGTGGTTGGGGTGTTGGTGGTCCGTCGCCTGACCCGGCCCCTGGGCGACCTGGCCGACGCCGCCGATACATTGGGCCGGGGCGGCGTGCCGCCCAAGCTGGCGCCCTCCGGTCCCGGCGAAATCCGCCGTACCATCGCCGCCTTCAACACCATGAGCGAACGGTTGCATCGATTCGTCGCTGACCGAACCCGGATGCTGGCCGCGATCAGTCACGATTTGCGTTCGCCGCTGACCTCCCTGCGTTTGCGCGCGGAGTTCATCACCGACGATGCCGACAACAAGCAGAAGATTCTGAATATCCTGGACGAGATGGAACGCATCACCGAAGCCACGCTGGCGTTCGCCAGGGACGACATGGCCGGTGGGGCGCTCGAAGACGCGGATGTCGCACAGCTATGCAGCGACGTCGTCGAGGAATTGAGTGATCAAGGATTCGACGCCAGCTGCGAGACAAGCGGGGCGGCGATATTGAACTGTCAGCCGACGGCGCTGAAACGGGCAATCCGGAACCTGGCCGAGAACGCGGCCAAATACGGCGGGCAGGCGCGGCTTGGCGTTCTCAAATCTGCGGATGCATTGACGATCACGGTCGAGGACGATGGCCCCGGTATCCCCGAAGCGGACTTCGATCAGGTGTTCGAGCCGTTCACCCGCCTGGAAACCTCGCGCAGTCAGGAAACGGGGGGCGTCGGCCTGGGTATGGCGATCGCCCGCAATATCGTGCGCGCCCATGGGGGCGATATCAGCCTTCAGAACCTGACGCCGCGCGGATTGCGGGTGCAGGTCACACTGCCGTTGCCGCATTAGCAACAGGCTTATAACTAAAGCCTTGTTGGCGAAGGCTTTTATTTTAAGGTTATACTTCTCTCGTGCTTTTAACGCCGGATAGGGGCCGGCGAGGGAATGGGTGTCCGAAACGGCCACCCGCAGAGGAGGTAGCCCGTGGACAACCTGGACCCGGACGGGAGCGGCGATCCCGGCGGCGAAATCGGTACGATTCACGACCTGATGGAGACGCTCAACCATTGGGTGCCGGGGGAATCCGACTTCAATCATCTGCTGCTGGTGTCGTTCACCACGCTGGGCGAGGCCGATCAGCGGGAAGGGGCCCTGCAGGCGCTGGAAGGCGCTTTTCTCAGCTTCGCCCATAACCGCGGCGGTCATGTCTTCCAACTGTCGGACCTGGACGCGGCGATTCTGATCAAGCTGGCCGACTTCAACCGCATGGAAACCATGATGGACCTGAAGGTCGATATCATGCGGGTGATCCAGCACCATCTGCCGGAACATTTCTCCAAGATCGATCAGGCCCGCCTGATCCGCCCGATCGATCTGGCAACGCGTCTGGACACAGCCAAGCGGTTTTTGGAAGCCTATGGCGATCGCCGCCGTGAAACCGGCGTCAACGAGGAAGGCGAACGGCCGCTCAGCCTGCAGGACATTCAAAAGCTGCGTGCCGCCCTGCAAAAGCTGGGGCCGCGCGAATTCGGCCGCCGCTATATCCGCTCGCAGACGGCGGCGCGCATTTTGCCGGGTCAGGCCGCGAAACCGGCGATGACGGAGTATTACGTCGGCGTCGCTCAGTTGAAGCAATCGATCCTGCGTGGCGTCAACATCAGCGGCGCTGGGAACGTGTTCAACCAACTGACCCTGACCTTCGATCGGGCGTTGTTGTATTGCATCGGCGCCGTTGCCGGGGATCGGTCAAAGACGTCGCTGAACATGAACGTCGAAACCGTCTTCACCAATGCCTTCGAACACTATGTGCGGGACGGCGGCGAGGCCGGCCTGAACGGTGTGGTCATCGAATTCCGCCAGGACAACATGTTCCAGCAGTTCGGCAATTTTCAGACGGCTTGCGACCTGATCAAGAAGCGCGGCGGGATGGTCGCGGTCGACAACGTCCCGCCCGAAAGCCTGGGGGTGGTCAATTTGCACCGCCTGAATGTGCGCATGGCCAAATTGATGTGGCGCGCCGACGCGGAAGAAATTTTCCTGAACGCCAAGGATGACATCAAGATGATGCAGGACAGCGGGACGGTGATGGTTATGGCCCATGTCGATGACCAACAGGCGATCGATATCGGCCAGAGCCTGGGTATTACCCTGTTCCAGGGATATCACGTGGACAAACTACTTTCCGGCGGCAAGACCGCAACCTGACGGCATCCCGGTTGGGCCGGGCGGAGAATCTGGGGAACGGACGATGGCATTCGGGTCTTCACCTATGGCGGGCGACGCCGCCGACCTGCTGCGTAAATTGCGCGCCATGGGCGGGCGGAAAGCGGATGTGAACAGCTTGTTGCTGGTCGATCTGTCGGATTTGGGGCTGCCCGAAGACGACGACTATTTGTGGAACGAGATCGAGGAAATCCACGCCCGCATCGCCCGGGTGCGCGGTGGCGAGGCCTATCGCCTGTCGCCGACGAATATCGCGCTGATCGCCAATCTGACCGAAATGAACAGGATGGAAGTTCCCCAGGAACTGAAGATGCATCTGTTCAAAATTCTGCGCGAGGAAGCGCCGGACAAGGTGACGGAGGTCGATCAATCCAAGATCGTCCGCAGCATCGATCTGACGACCCAGATGGCCGGGGCGATCCGCTTCCTGGAAGCCTTCGAGGAACGGGCCAAGGAGCAGGGCGTGATCGCCGGGGCCGATGGCCTGCGCAGCATCAACCTGTCTGATATTCAGTCCGTCCGGGCCCTTCACACCAAGGTCGGCGACAAGGCTTTCGTCGATACCTACGTTCAGGGCCAGACCATCGCCTTGATCACCGAGGGCAAACCGCCGGTGCCGATCGCCCGGGAATACTATGTCCGCATGGATTTGTTGCGGAGCGATGCGCTGCAAGATGTGGCGATCCATGAATCCGATCCCCTGTTCCCGCAGTTGACCATGGTGTTGGACAGTCTGGTCCTGGGGGCCTATCGCCTGTTCAATCCGAAAGGCTCCAAATGTGCGGTCAATCTGACCTTGGAGACGGTCGGCAACACGGCCTATCAAAAATTCATAGCGGCGGCGGGTGAAAGCCGATTGGGGAACGTGATCGTCGAGATCCGGCTGGCCGATATCATACGCGACCTGCGTAAATACGAGGCGGCCCAGGCCGCCGTTCGATCCCTTGGCGGAACGGTCGCGATCGATATCATCGATCCGGCGGCGCTAGGGGTGCTCAACCTGGCGGGCTTCAAGGCCAATATCGCCAAAGTTTTGTGGCGCGATTCCGGTGCGGAAACTCTGGCGCGCTACCGCTCGGTGATCAAACAGGCCCAGGATGCAGGCTGTATCGTGGTATTGTGCCGCGTCGATTCAGAGCTCGGTTTGCGAGTCGGGCGCGAGGTTGGCATCACCGCATTCCAGGGCTTGCATGTCGAAGGCATGATGTTGTGATGCCTTGGTAAATTAACTCTGTATTATCAACTCGTTGATTAGGGTGAGCAAAATACGGGAATGGCTCTTGCCGTGTCCGGGGCCGAAGGGTCAAAATCCAGACTATTAACAGCGGATAGTTAGAAGCATGGCGGAAACAAGCTCCGGTGGTGGCGATCATCTCAAGCTGCTGACGCGCCTGAAGCATTGGAAGGGTGGCGCGGAAGAGCCTAACCACCTGATTTTGGTTAGTTTTTCTACCCTCGGCATGACCGAGGAAGAAGACAAGCTGCTGCGTAAGAAGACGGATGAATCCTACGAACGTTCGCACGAGCGGCGTGGCGCGGAAGTCTATCGTCTGACCAACACAGACACCGCCTTGTTGATGAAATTGAATGACTACAACCAGATGGAGTGGACCTCGGAGCTTAAGGTCGACCTGATTCGCGTCATTCAGCAGAATTTCCCCGAATATTTCGGCCAAATCGACCAGTCGCGGATGCTGCGGATCATCAATCTGCAAGGGCGTCTGCAGAACGCGATCAAGTTTTTGGAAGCCTTCGATGATCGCGCCAAGGAAGCCGGTGTCGGCACCGGCGATTCCCGGCCGCTGCGCGAAAGCGATATCCAGGTCGTGCGCGACGGCATGCGCAAGATGGGCAAGAAGACGTTCACCGACAACTTCATCCGCTCCCAGGCGACGGTGCTGATCACGCCGGGCAAGCCGCCCATGCCGGTGATGCGGGAGTACTTCATCTCGGTCGAAATGATCCGCCAACACATTCTGACCAATGTCGATTTCCGCGGCGCGGGGCTGGTGTTCCAGCATCTGACGCGGTCGCTCGATCAGATGCTGATCGAATGTTTCGACGAGGTAAATCCGGACCGGGCCAAGGCCTCCCTGAACCTCAACGTCGAAACCGTGTTTACCCATTCGTTCCAAAACCTGTTGGAGCGGGGCGAAAAGTCGCTCGGCAATCTGGTTTTGGAATTCCGCGCCGAAAACATCTTGCAGAACTTCGACCAGTTTCTGACGGCGTCGGAACTGATCCGCTCGCGCGGCGGCACCATCGCGATCGACGCGATCATCCCGGAAAGCTTGGGCGTGATCGATCTGCCGCGTCTGGGGGCCAAGCTGGCCAAGGGATTCTGGCGCCCGGGAACGGAAGCGGTTCTCCCGCAGTTCAAGGAAGCCATTCAAAGCCTGCAGCAACGGGGCACGGTCCTGGTTCTGGCCCGCGTCGATGACGAACTGGGCATCAAGACGGGTCATGCTTGCGGCATCACCATGTTCCAGGGCTTTTACATCGACGACATGGTGTCTTGATCGCGCCTTTCTGATACGGTCGCAGGATGCGTATCTGGACCCGAGTTTTCCCGCTTTTCGTCTGTGTCCTGTTTGTCGGTCTGGCTGCCGGTCCGACCGCGCGGGCGCAGGATGTTTCCAACGTCGATTTGTTGAAGGCCTTCGCCGGGGTCGCCCTTGGCTCCGAATACGAAAAGCGCGAACCACGTATCCTGAAATGGGAAAAGCCGGTCAATGCCGCGATCATCGGCAAGGGTTATCCGCCTTTGTTCGAGCAATTGGTGGTCAAGCAGTTGGCCGATCTCGCCAAGGAAACGAACCATCCGGTGCAACTGGTCTATTCCGAGACCATGCGCCGGGAAAAACGCCTGCCCGCCAACGTTTCGAAAATTCCCATCAACATGCTGATCTTCTACGCGCCGAAGGCGGACCTTCCGGCCATGGTCGAGAAGCATACCAAGGGCGCGTTCAAGGCTCCTGACGTGGCGCGGATGAGCAACCTGGGTTTCTGTCACGGCCGGTTGCAGATCTTCAAATCCGGCGCGTTGAAGTTCGTTTACGCCGCCGTCCCGGCCGAAATCACGACCCAGGTCGTCTACGGCAATACCCGCGTAGATCCCAAGATTTTCCTGCGCGCCTGCGTGACCGAGGAAATCACCCAGCTGATGGGCCTGATCAACGACGTCAAAGGGCTGAAGATCTCGATCTTTTCCGACGACAGCGCGCATGTCGATCTGACCGAGGCCGATCGTTGGATGCTACGCCTGCTGTACGACCCCAGGGTCAAGGCCGGCATGAAGCCGGACGAAGTCCTGCCCCTGGTGGCACGCATGCTGCTCGAAAAACGCCCCGGCAAATAGCCCCGCCGGGCGGCGTCAGGTTGCCCCTAGAACGACCAGGGTAGTTCCCGCATATCGAACATCGCCTCGGCGATCAGGACCGTTATGGTCAACGGTACCGCCACAAGAAGGGCGAACAACGGGGCTTTCAAGGTTTCCATGGTGGTCTCCTTTCTCCGTCCAAGCGGAGAGAAGAAAAGCACCGAACCTGGGCCGCCCGAGGGCTGGAATGGGGCAATCCAGGGGCAGGAAACCGCGGTTTCTCGCCCCTGGTTTAAGCAGATTAGACGACCTTGATGGTCAGTTCGTCCACGCCATCGACGATACCCTTCAGGACGTCGCCGCGATGGACCGCGCCGACGCCGGCGGGCGTGCCGGTCAGGATCAGGTCGCCCGGGGCCAGGGTGAACAGGCCCGACAGGTATTCGATCATTTCCGGAATTTTCCAGATCATCTGGTTCAGGTCGCCGTCTTGGCGAACCTCGCCGTTGCATTCCAGCCAGATGCGGCCCTCGGACGGATGCCCGACTTCGGACGCGGGATGGATCGCCGTGCAGGGGGCGGACAGTTCGAACGCCTTGCCGGTGTCCCAGGGGCGGCCCATTTTCTTGGCTGCGCCCTGCAGGTCACGGCGCGTCATGTCGAGCGCCACGGCATAGCCGTAGACATGGTCCAGGGCCTTGGCAGCGGGGATGTCGGTGCCGCCTTCCTTCAGGCCGACCACCAGTTCCAGTTCCCAATGCACGTCGTCGCTGGCCACCGGATAGGGCCAGTCGCCGCCGCCGACAAACAGGTTGTCGGGGCATTTCTGGAAAAAGAACGGCGGTTCGCGGTTCGGGTCGTGACCCATTTCGATCGCGTGGTCGGCGTAATTGCGCCCGACGCAGTAGACGCGACGCACGGGGAACTGATCGTCCGTACCGGCGACCGGAAGGTACGCCTGGGGCGGTTGGGGAATGACATAAGCCATGGATGTCCTCGAAAGTCTTGTGGTTGAGAATCCTGGGTTGGTGCGGGCGGCCAGAACGGCAACGGCACCGTTTAAGATGTTTCGGATGTACGCGAAGCCTCCGGCGGGCGCAATAGGATTCCCTGGTTGCATCCGGGGTCTAGGAACATGTTCTGGCCGTATATTTTGGCCAAGTCGTTGCCCTATCAGGGGCTTTTTGAATGGCGCGGCAAAGGGCGCGGCCCTTAATTCCCATGACGGGGGCTTGGGGGAATATTTTCGACCTAGCCGAAAGTCATAACCGGGCGTATGAGTCCCTCGGAGACCCAGCGTGGCGGCGCGCAGCGGGCCAAGGGCGGCAATCATAGTCGCCGGATTCAATAAAACACGGTGAACAGCACCCTGGGACAGGTCGGTCGATGCATGGACCGGTCGCCAGTCGTTTCGGCCTATCGCCGGCGCGGCCAAGACGAGGGGATGATAAACCATGACCGAAACCATCGATGTCGATTACATCGTCCCGGAACCCCTGCCGGACGATCATTTCGATCCTCACTTACCCGGCGATTGGTTCTGCGAATTCACCCAGGACTATGGCGACGGCATCCGTGTGACCAAGCGCGGCCTGGAAGCGACCAACCTGATTATTCGGAAATACGACGTCGCGCCGGATGAAGTCCTGGCGTTTTCGACATTCTGCAGCCCGCGCCGCGCCATGACCGCGTTCCACTTCCACCCCGATTTCGATCCGGAGCGACGCCAGCGGTACATGGAGGCCCACCGGGAAGGCTACGACGTCGCCGTCGACGTCACGGAACATCTGGCGGCGGAACGCGCCGGGCAACGGGCGGCAATCCTCCGGCGTTTGGGCCGCGCACGGCGCGCCGTATCCTTGGTTGCCCATGCGGCGGCGGTGTTCATTCTGGCCCACTATTCCCCCGGACGCTGACCCCTTTTTTCGCACCTGCAAAATGTTAGCCTCGGTTCTTGCAATGACCTTTTGCGGGAGTACCGATCATGGCTCTGGCCACCCCTTATCTGATGTTCATCGGCGATGCGCCGGATCAACTCGCGGCCAAGGTCGCCATCGGTGTCGTCCACTGGCGGCCCGAGTGGTGCGTGGGGCAGTTGCGCATGGACGGCTGCAAGGCCGACCTGGGTATTCCCGACATGACGATCGAGGAAGCCGTTGCCGCCGGCTGTAAGACCCTGGTCGTCGGCGTCGCCAACCGGGGCGGGATCATCCCCGATAGCTGGAAGGCCGTGATCGTTCAGGCGATCGAAGCCGGGATGGACGTGGCTTCGGGCCTGCACCAGAAATTGACCAGCATTCCCGCCGTGGCCGAGGCGGCCAAGACCCATGGCCGCACCCTGACGGATGCCCGCCACGCGACGCGCGAATTCGACGTTGCCTCGGGCCAGGCCCGCACGGGCCGTCGTTTGCTGACGGTCGGCACGGACGTGTCCGTGGGCAAGATGTTTACCTCGCTGGCGATCGAGCGGGAAATGAAGGCCCGCGGCATGAACGCCGATTTCCGCGCCACCGGCCAAACCGGCATCTTCATCGCCGGGGATGGGGTTTCGGTCGATGCGGTGGTCGCCGACTTCATCGCCGGTGCGGCCGAATGGCTGACCCCCGCCAACAGCGCCGATCACTGGGACGTGGTCGAGGGGCAGGGCTCCTTGTTCCATGCGTCCTATTCCGGGGTTACGCTGGGCCTGATCCATGGATCGCGGCCCAATGCCCTGGTCCTTTGCCACGACGCGGCGCGTAAGGAAATGCGCGGCACCCCCGGTGTGCCGGTGCCTGAACTGGAAAACTGCATTGCCGTCAACGAACGCATGGCGCAGATGTTCGAACCGGATGCCAAGGTCGTCGGCGTATCGGTCAACACCAGTTCCATGGACGACGTGACCGCGGCGACGTATCTTTCAGAGATCTCGCAACGCCTGGGTCTGCCCGCCGTCGATGCGGTGCGCACGGGCGTCGCACCCATTGTCGACGCGATCGAGAAGCTCTGAACATGACGCTGCCGCACCGCCTTTCCGCCGTTGACCAGGGCTGGCCCCTGGCCCGTCCCTTCGCCATTTCGCGCGGGGTCAAGACCGAGGCCCGCGTCGTCGTGGCCGAGGTCGAGGACGCGGGCGGTCTGGCGGGCCGGGGCGAATGCGTTCCCTATGCCCATTATGGCGAAACCGTCGACAGCGTGATCCATCAGATTGCCGAGGTCGCCGAGGCGATCGCCTCGGGCCTGGACCGACGCGGCCTGTTGGATGCCTTGCCCCCCGGGGCGGCTCGCAACGCGGTGGACGGTGCGCTGTGGGATTTGGAATGCAAGCAGGCGGGCAAACGCGCCTGGGAGCTTGCCGGGTTGCCGGAACCCGTTCCGGCGGTCACGGCGGAAACCATCGGCATCGGCACGCCCGAGGAGATGGGCAAGCGTGCGGCGGAACTGTCGAAGGTGCCATTGCTGAAGATCAAATTGGACGGCGAGCAGGTTCGCGACCGCTTGAGCGCGGTCCATGCCGCGGCCCCGAATGCCCGCCTGGTCGTCGATCCGAACGAAGGGTGGGATTTGCACCGCCTGGAAAACCTCTGTCCGTTCCTGGCCGAGATCGGGGTCGAGATGATCGAGCAGCCGGTCCCCGCCCATGGCGATGAAATTCTGCGCGGCTTCAAATCTCCCGTGCCGCTTTGCGCCGATGAAAGTTGTCATACGGCGGCCGATCTGGAGCGGCTCGAAGGCCTTTACGACATGGTCAATATCAAGCTGGACAAGACAGGTGGCCTGACGGCGGCGCTTGAGCTTGCCGACGCGGCCGAGGCCAAGGGTTTTGGCCTGATGGTCGGCTGCATGGTCGGAACCTCGCTGGCCATGGCGCCGGCGACGTTGTTGATGAACCGGGCACGGGTGGTCGATCTGGATGGGCCGTTGTTGCTACGGGAAGATCGCGTGCCCGGGCTCGATTTCGCACAAGGAAAAGTGCATGCGCCCGCGTCCGGATTATGGGGCTGAAAATTATCCACTAGAAGAGTTGTAGTATAAAACTCGCCTCTAAATGGTTATTTTCTAATGTATTCTCGTATTGTCCTATGTGATTTTTTCTGGTTAGGATGAAAACAACAGGCGCGCAATAACGACGCCGATGGGGTTTATCGAGGTTTTATTTTAATAGGTTGAATGGTGGTGAGAGGAGGACTCCCGCCACTATACGGTGATGGGCGTATATAACCTTGAACGATTGACCTTCCTGCTTGTCGACGACAATCGGTTCGTCGTGAAGATCCTTCAGGACGTGCTGAAGACGCTCGGCGCGGGACAGGTCATCACCGCTGAAAACGGGGTCGAAGCCATCGAGTTTCTCGGCGGCTACCACGGGCCTTACGGCTGCCCTGTCGATGTGATCATCTCGGATCTCGTGATGGCGCCGATCGACGGACACCTGCTGTTGAAATGGGTCCGTCAGGGCAAGGATTCTCCCAACCGCTTCATGCCGTTCATCATGATGTCGGGTGCCGCCGATACCGAACATGTAGAAAAAGCGCGCGACGGCGGGGCCAACGAATTCCTGGCAAAACCGTTTTCCGCCCAGACGGTCTGCGACCGCATTCTCGAAGTCATCGATTTTCCGCGTCAGTTCGTCGCCACGCGCGACTATTTCGGCCCGGATCGGCATCGGCGCAACGCCCCACCGGGCACGCAGAACCGTCGCCGAATTACGGAAAAGGAAGCGACCATCGTCTATTCGTCGGATCGCGTGCGAAAGCCAAAGAACCCGGGCGACGTGTACCTATTCCGCTTGCCCAACAAGCTGAAGGAAAAGGTCGGGGGGCTGGGCATGCACCCGCCGGGTGAACTGCCGACGCGCCATCTGCAGGCCGCGGACGAACAGCTTCAACGCAAGGGGTTGGAATTCCACGATTGGGCGCTTGGCTATCTTGCGACGTTGTCGAGCATTTGCGAGCGCGCCATGAAGCAATCGGAAGAACACCGTGCGCGCCACTTCAAGAACATCAACCTGCTGGCCCACGAATTGCGCGGGCAGGGCGGCACCTTCGGGTATCCGATCATCACCAGCGTCGGGGAAATGCTCTACAAGACGACCCTGGCGCCTTGTCCGACCGAAGATCGCGCGGTCAAGGTCATCAAGGCCCATATCGACACCATGCGCTCGGTATTCCGCGACAAGGTCAAGGGCGACGGCGGCGAAATCGGTGTCGAGTTGATGAAGGACCTGCGCAAGGCAATCCGCAAGTATATGACGGACGCTGCCCTCGACCCCGCGCCGGAAGAAATAGAGCCTGAGGTGGAGCCGAACGGCGCCGCACGGAACTTCCGTCCCAGTCAGATCGACTAACCGTCGATGGATTGATGGGTGTCAGGCGCCCTCGATCTCTTCCCGCTTCATTTCCAGCAACAGCCATTCCTCTTCCATTTCGGCAAGTTGGTCTTCGGCCTTTTGCAGGGCGTCCGCCGTCTTGGAAAAGCGATCCGGATCGCGGGCGTAAAGCTGCGGATCGGCCAGTGTCTTTTTGTGGCCCGCGATTTCTTCTTCCAGCTTGCTCATCTTGCCCGGCAGGGTTTTCAGGGCATGGCTTTCGTTGAAGCTGAGCTTCTTCTTATCCTTGGGTTTGGCTTTCTGATCGCTGCCGTCGGCGGGCACCGCCTTGGGCTTTTCCTTTTTACCTGCCTGGCCCTGACGGTCCGGCATTTCGCCGCGCTGCGCCAGCATGTCCGAATAGCCTCCGGGGTATTCCCGCCACTGCCCGTCGCCTTCCCAGGCGATGACCGAGGTCACGACCCGGTCGATGAAATCGCGGTCGTGGCTGACAAGCAGGACCGCGCCCTCGTAATCGGCGAGCATTTCCTGCAACAGGTCCAGGGTCTCGAGATCCAGGTCGTTGGTCGGTTCGTCCAGCACCAACAGGTTCGACGGCCGGGCCAGGGCGCGGGCCAGCATCAGGCGGCCGCGCTCCCCACCCGACAACTCGCTGATCGGCGTCGGCGCTTGTTCCGGCGAAAACAGAAAGTCCTTCATATAGCCGATGACATGGCGCGGCTGACCGCCGACGGAAATGGTGTCGCCGCTGCCGCCGGTCAGGGCGTCGGACAGGCTGGTGCCCAGCGGTAGGCTTTCGCGTTTCTGATCCAGGGTGACCATTTCCACGGTCTGGCCGATCTTGACCCGCCCTTCGTCCGGGGTGTCGATCCCGGTCAGGATGTTCAACAGGGTCGTTTTGCCAGCCCCGTTCGGCCCGATGATGCCGACCCGGTCGCCGCGCAGGATGCGGGTCGACAGGTTGTCGATGATCGTGCGCTCGCCATAGGACTTATGAATGTCCTCGGCGTCGATCACCAGCTTGCCCGAGGTTTCGCCCTTGGCGGCGGCGAGCTTTACCTCACCGGGGCCCTGGCGCAGGTTGCGCTTTTGCTGGCGCAGGTCCACCAGATTGGCGAGCCGCCGCTGGTTGCGCTTGCGCCGGGCAGTCACGCCATGGATCAGCCAATGGGTTTCGCGGGCGATCTTGCGGTCCAGCTTATGGCGGGCCTCGCTTTCCTGTTCCAGGATGTCGTCGCGCCATTCCTCGAAATCGGCGAAGCCTTTTTCCATGCGCCGAACCTCGCCGCGATCCAGCCACAGGGTGGCGCGCGACAGGTTTTCCAGGAACCGGCGGTCGTGGCTGATCATCACGATGGCCGAGGGCATGCCGCGTAGTTCTTCTTCCAGCCATTTGATGGCGGGCAGGTCCAGGTGGTTGGTCGGCTCGTCCAGCAACAGGATATCCGGCTTGGGCGCCAGGGCCCGGGCCAGGGCCGCGCGCCGGGCCTCGCCGCCCGACAGATGGGCCGGGTCTTCCTGCCCGGTCAGACCGAGAATTTCCAACAGGTACTGGGCGCGGTAGGGATCGTCGCCGGGCGACAGGCCCTCCTCGACGTAATCCAGGGTCGTCTTATACGCCGACAGGTCCGGTTCCTGCGGCAGGTAGCGGACGGTCGCCCCCGGCTGGACGAAGCGTTCGCCGCCATCGGCCTCGACCGTGCCCGCCGCGATCTTCAACAAGGTCGACTTGCCCGAGCCGTTGCGCCCGACCAGGCACAGCCGGTCGCCCCGCATGACGGCCAGTTCGGCCCCTTCCAGCAAAGGGGTGCCGCCGAAGGTCAGGCGGATATCGCGAAGATGAAGCAGGGGCGGGGCCAAGGCGGATACTCTTGATCGTTGAGGGGCGGGAAACGCGGCGCACCATATCTCATTCCCGCGGAAAAGGGTCCAGCGATCTTTTATCGACAGGGGTGAAGGCGTATATCTGGGTATGTAAGGGCGGCGGGACGGACAAGGCCAAGGCGCGAACGCCATGCATTTCATGCGGTTTGAGTTGATTACTTCGATGGAGCGAAATGCGGCGATTTCGTTGATCCGCGACGCGATCTCGAAAGCGTCGGGCTGGATCGTCAATCACGCACTGTTTTCCAACGCCGCCGCGACCATCAATTTCGAGATGCCCTCCGACTGCGTCGCCCGATTTCGCGACTTGGTGGAACAGGCCGGGTTGAACCTGCGCCTACAGGACGAACGGCAGCGCGGCCCGGGCGACGACACCCGGGGCTCCGTCGCCATGACTTTCCTGCATCAGGAGCAGGAATTGAAGCGCGAGGTTCCGCCCTTCGGCTGAATCCTTAGCCGCGCACCCGGTTCAAAAACGGCTCGACCGCCGCGGTAAAACCCGTCGGGTTGTCGATATTGGCCAGATGGGCCGCGTCGGGAATGACCTCCAGCGTCGACCCGGCGACCAAGGCATGGACGCTTTCCGCCGCCGCCAGGGGCGTGCGTTGGTCCTTGTCGCCGACGACGATATGGGTCGGCTTGTCGATGCCCTTCAACTGGTCGCGCACGTCCTCGGTAAAGACCGAGCGGACGGTGTCCAGGTAATCGTCCTTGGTCATCCCGGAGATCGCCGCGACCAGGGCGTCGTGATGGCCCTTGGCCGTGGTCGGCAACAGGGTGTCGTCGGCGTAGTCCTTGGCGTAGGCGTCCATGGTCATGGCGTTCATCTTGTCGGTCAGCGCCTGAACGCGCTCAGGGCCGGCCTCGCCCATGAAGGAGAAGCTGTCGACATAGGTGACGGACAGAACCGCCGCCGGATCGATCGCATGCAGCCGTGCGCATTGCAGCGCCCCCATGGAAATCCCCATGATATGGGCGGGCAACAGGCCCAGGGCCGACAGCAGGGCATGGGCGTCCTCGGCGATGGCCTGCATGGTGGCCCCGCCGTTGTTGGTCGACTTGCCGTGCCCGCGCGCGTCCATGGCGATACAGGTGAAGCGATCCTTTAACTGGGTGATCTGGGCCTCCCACAGATAGCTGTTGGTGCCCAGGCTGTGCAGCATCAACAGGGTCGGGCCGCTGCCGTCGCGGCGGTAGTGGATGGTTTCGCCGTTCAGGGAAATCTCGGGCATGGTTCAGTCCTTCGGTTGAGAGGTCATTTCCACGGAAATCAGGTTCGCGCCATAGCGCGCCTGACCGGCCAGGTCCATGGTCGGGGCCAAGCGCATGTATTCCTTGATCGCGACCAGGGCGTCGCGGTCGCGGTCGGCCAGCTTGGCGATATAGGCATCGACTGCTCCGCCCAACCCGCCCTTCGGGGCGACGGCCGAAATCAGGCCATGGGCGAAGGCCGTATCGGCATCGATCGGATCGCGGGTCAGGACCATGTTCAACACGGCCTTGGCCGGCATCTTCGGCAGGGCGGCGGAAATCGCCAGGGTCGGCGGCAGGTTTGTGTCCATTTCCGGCATCGAGAACTGCGCCCCCTGCTCGGCAATGGTCACATCGGCCTGGGCGGCGAAGGCGCAGCCAAAGCCCTTGGCCCGGCCCTGCACGGCGACCAGCACCGGTACCGGCGTCATGCGCAGGTTTTCATAAACGCCCAGGATCGCGTCGGCGACACGCTCGCGAAAGGCCCGGGCATGGGCGGGCGGGGTCACGCCCGGCACGATCCGGCGGCCCAGGCAGAAATCCGCCCCCTCGCCGGTGACGACCACGAGCTTGACCGCGTGGTCCGATCCCTCGGCCCGGATCGCGGCCCCGATGGCATGCATATCGGGCGGGGCCAGGGTGTTGCCTTCGTCGCCCTGGCACAGGGTCACGCGGGCGACGGGGCCGTCGCGTTCGACGCGGAAACGGTCTCCGGTCTGGCTCATTGGTCTTGGTCCTCCTTGGGTTCGGTCGCGGCCTGGATCAGCTCGATGATCCGTTGCGGCGTGATCGGGCAATCAGTGATGCGCAGGCCATAGGGCGACAGGGCGCTCTCCACCGCCGCGACGATGGCGGCGGGGGCGGGGATGGTGCCGCCTTCGCCCGCACCCTTGGCGCCCAGGGGGTTGAGCGGCGTCGGGCTTTCCATATGGACGATGTCGCTGTTGGGCACGACCTCGGCCGTCGGCATCAGATAATCGGCGAAGGTCGTGGTCAGCGGGTTGGCGTCGTCGTCGAATACCATCCGTTCCAACAGGGCGTTGCCGACCCCATGGGCGACCCCGCCTTGAACCTGGCCGTCGACCAGCATCGGGTTGATGACCGTGCCGCAATCGTGGACGACGGTGTACTTCAGGATCGTCACTTGTCCGGTTTCGGCATCGACCTCGACCTCGGCGACATGGCTGCCGTTGGAATAGGTCGCCTGCGGCGGGGGGAAATACCCCGATGCCTCCAGGTCCGGTTTGACGCCCTTGGGCAGCGCGTAGCCGGGCATGCCGCTGGTCATCTTGGCCAACTCGGCAAAGGAAATGCTGTCGCCTTGTTCACCCTTGATGTGGACCGCGCCGTAGCGCAGTTCCAAATCTTCCGGCAAAACGTCGAACTTGGCCGCGGCCAGGGCGATGGCCTTGCCCCGCAATTCGGCCGAGGCCGTGCGCACGGACGAGCCCGCGTTGACGGTGATGCGCGAGGCATAGGTTCCGGCCCCGCGCGGCATCAAGCCCGTATCGCCGCCGACCACGTCGATATCGGAAACATCGACGCTCAGTTCGTCGGCGCAGATCTGGGCCAGGGTAGTGCGATGGGCCTGACCCGCCGCGGCCGCCCCGGTATAGATCGCGATCCGCCCGTTGGTCAGGATGCGAACGGTGGCGCCTTCGAACGGGCCCAGGCCGGTGCCCTCGACATAGTTGCCGATGCCGATGCCGATATGACGGCCTTCGGCCAGGGCGGCTTGCTGCCGTTCGGGGAAGCTGTCGTAGCCCGCCTTGGCCAGGGCCTGCGCCTGGGCCTCGGGATAGTCGCCGGTGTCGTACATCACCGGCGCGCCGTCGCGATAGGTCAGGCCCATGTCATAAGGCATGTCCGACGCCTGAATGAAATTACGCCGCCGGACCTCTGCCGGGTCCAGCCCGGTTTCGCGGGCGACGGCATCCATCAGGCGCTCCATGGCGAACACCGCCTGCGGTCGCCCGGCGCCGCGCAACGGCGTGGTCGGCACCAGATTGGTGAAGGCCACGGTCACGGCGATGCGATAGGCGGGCAGCTTGTACGGCCCCGGCAGGGTCGTCGCCGATATGTACGGCATGATGATGCCCCAGGGCAGGTAGGCCCCGGCGTCATGGATCAACGTACCCTTGACGCCCAGAAGCCTGCCGTCCGCATCCACGGCGGCGGCCATGTCCCAGACCTGATCGCGTTCCTGGGTGGTGGTCAGGAAATGTTCGCGCCGGTCCTCGGCCCATTTGATCGGACGGCCCAGCAGGCGCGCCACGGCGGGGATCACCAGTTCCTCGGGATAGACTTGGTTTTTCGGCCCGAAGCCGCCGCCGACATCGGGGGTGATGACCCGGACGTGGTCCTCGGCCATGCCGAACATCTCGACCACGGCGCGCTGGGTGTTGTGCGGGGTCTGGGTCGACGACCAGATGCGAAAGGCATCGCCGACCAGATCGTAAGCCGCCGCCACGCCCCGACATTCCATGGGGTGGCCGGTGCCGCGATGGGGGGCGTAGCGTTCGCGCACCACATGGGCGGCATTGCGGAACGCGTCATCGACATCGCCGAAACCCAGGTTGAGGCGGCCGGCGATGTTGTCGGTCCGGCCGGCATGAACGATCGGCGCGCCGGGCTTCAGCGCGGCCTCGCAGTGACCGGCGGCGGGCAGGGGCTCCCAATCCACGATCACCCGTTCCGCCGCGTCCTCGGCCAGATGGCGGTTTTCGGCGATGACCACGGCGACGGCCTCGCCGACGAAACAAACCTCGGACGTGGCGAGCGGCTCCTGCGTTACCGAATAGGTGATTTCCGGATGGGGCACCTGCAACAGGATGCGCTTGCCCTGGATCTCCGGCGGCAGATCGCGGGCGGTCAGCACGGCGACCACCCCCGGCATGGCGCGGGCGTCGTCGACATCGACCTGGGTAAAGGTCGCATGGGCGAAGGGGCTGCGGACGAAAGCGGCCTCCAACGCGCCGGGCAGTTTCAAATCGTCCAGAAACTGACCTTTGCCGGTCAGCAGATCCGGGTCCTCCAGGCGCTTGACGCGCTGCCCGACGAAGGCGGTGCTGCTCATGACCGGGCCTCCCCGCGCAGGGTTTCGGCGGCGGCCAGGGCCGCGCGGACGATGGTGTCGTAGCCGGTGCAGCGGCAGATGTTGCCCGACAAAGCCTCACGCAATTCGGCCTCGTCGGCATCGGGGTGATCGCGCAGAAAGGCCGTCAGCGTGGTCAGCATGCCGGGCGTGCAGAACCCGCATTGCAGGCCGTGGTGGTCCATGAACGCCTGTTGCAGCGGGCTTAGGGTTCCGTCCTCGGCGGCCAGGCCTTCGATGGTTGTGACGTTGCGGCCCTCGGCCTGCACCGCCAGCATCAGGCAGCCGCGCACCGCCTCGCCGTCGACCAGCACCGTGCAGGCCCCGCAGACCCCGTGTTCGCAGCCCAGATGCGTGCCGGTCAGGCCCAGGATGTGGCGCAGGAAATCGGCCAGGGAAAAGCGGTCTTCGGTCGCGGCGGTATAGTCGCGCCCGTTGACGGTCAGGGTGATCGTGCGTTTCGCTAAAGGATCGTGTGGGGTATCAGGCATGGGACGTCTCCTTGCCGGCGCGCGCGCAGGCATTGGCCAGGGACCGGCGGACTAGGACGCCCGCCAGGTGTTGGCGATAGGCTTCGCTGACCAGGGCGTCGGCGGACATGGCCCGGCTTGAGGCCATGGCGGCGGCGGCGGCGAACAAGGCATCGGAAGGCATCTCGCCTTCCAACATGTCGGCCACGTCATCCAGGCGTAGCGGCCCGTCGCCGACGCCGATCAGCACGAGGGCCGCGCGGGCGATGCGCCCGTCGTCATCCAGGTCGACCAAGCTGCCGACCCCGGCCATGGCGAAATCGCCGTGGCGCTGCGCGAATTCGCGAAAGTCCCAGCCGTGCCCGGCGGGCCAGGCATCGAACGCGACCGAGGTCAGGATTTCGCCTTCGTTGATGTCGGGGGTCATATAGCCCAAAGGATAGTCGGCCATGGCGACGGTGCGCGCCCCATCCCTGGAGGTCAGGGTGATTTCGGCGTCGAACAGGGCTGCCATGCCCGGCAGTTCCGCCGCCGGGTCGAGATGCGCCAGCGAGCCGCCGACCGTGCCTCGGTTGCGGGTCTGAACATGGCCGACGAAGGACAGGGCCTCGCGGACGATCGGGCAAAGGGTCGCCAGGGCATCGTGTTCCAACACCGTGCGCTGGCGGGTCATCCCGCCGATGGTCACACGCCCGCCGTCGATGGCTACCCCGGCCAGTTCGGCAACGGGGTTGAGGTCGATCAGGTGGTCGACCGCGACATAACGCAGGTTCATCATCGGCATCAGCGATTGGCCGCCGGACAGCAGGCGGGCGTTGTCCAGGCTGGCCGCCATCTCGGCGGCCTCGGCTAGGGTTTCGGCCCGGTGATAGGTGAAGGGGGCGGGTTTCATGCGTCCCCCGCCGGTGCCTTGCCGCCGCGCAGGCGCGCGGTCAGCCCCTGCCACAACAGGGAGCCGACCTTGATCGCGGCTTCATCCGGCTCTTCCCCGCTTTCGATCCGCTTGGTCAGGCGTTCGGCGAATTGATCGACCAATTGCTGGGCGGTCTTGGTCACAACCCCGGCCCCACGCGCGTATTGGATGATGCTGCCCGCCAGGTTCAGGTCCGTTTCGACCGCGACGCGGGTGCCGTCGCCTTGCGGGTGCAATTGAAACACCACCGTGGCGTGGGCCGATCCCCGACCCCGGTCTTCGCGCCCCTTGGCGGCGACGCGCACGCGCATGGCCTCGGCATCCACATCCTCGATCACCGCGGTGCCCCGGAACGACAATCCGACGGGGCCGAGCTTCAGCTGAACGATCCCTTCATAGGTCCGTTCGTCCACGACCTCGGTCAGCTTGGTCCCCGGCAGGCAGGGGGCGACGTAAGGGATGTTGAGCAGCGTGCGCCAAGCGTCATCCGGCGCCAGGCTCAGGTCCAGCGTGTTGTCGATCTTCACTTGGTCGTCCTCTTGTTCCCGGCTGCCGGATCATTCTTGTTCCTCGAACCCGGTCAGCAGTTTCCTCAGCAGGCCTTCCAAGGTGGCCCGTTCTTTATCGTCCAGGGCGGCGACGAGCCGCGCCTGCGTTTCCACATGGGCGGCCACCGACCGCTCGGCCAGGCTCTTGCCCTGGGGCGTCAGCGAAATCACGAAGCCGCGCCCGTCGTTCGGGTTGCGCAGCCGTTTGACCAGACCGGCCCCTTCCAACTGATCGATACGATGGGTCATGGTGCCCGAAGTGACCATGGTCGAGGCGATCAACTCGCCCGGCGACAAGGCATAGGGCGCGCCCGCCCGCAGCAGGGTCGACAGCACGTCGAACCCGGCGACGTTCAAATCGAACTCGCCCCAGGTTTCTTCCATCGCGCGCAGGAAAAAGGTGTTCAGCCGCCGCACCCGGCCCACGGCGCCCATGCCGCGCAGGTCCAGATCCGGGCATTCGCGACGCCACAGAGCCACGATCAGGTCGACATGGTCAGCCTGTTCCGGGGCGCGCAGGGGCGATGTGTCGGACATATCGTTCATGGCGACAGTCTTCGCACGTTCTATCTTGACGTCAAGATATATTTCTTGATGTCAAGATAACTGGGGCCATCGATCCGGTCTGGAAATCGCGTTTCGGTTTTTTTGGAGGGGGTTAGCCTGCCGCCGCTTTCTTGCGCTCGATCACGCTTTCGAGCTGCGCTGTCGTGGCGCGGAGCTGGGCTTTGATTTTGCCGGCGGGGATCGGCTCCTTGGCGGTGGAGCCGTAATCCGAGGGCAGGATGCCGGAGATATCGAAGTCGGCCGGCACGCTTTCGATGTCGAAATCGGCGTCCGACAGGTTCAGGTATTTCAGCGCCGCATTGGTCCAGGCGAACAGCCAGAACTGGAAATAGCCGAACCAATTGGGCACGTCCTTGCGGCGCGAGAAGGCCATGAAGAAGCCCTTGAGCGCGTAGTACACGCGCTGCGGCTTCATCGAGAAGCGGAGCATGCGCTTGGACAATTGCAGCAGCGCCCGCCAGTTCTTGAACACCATCTTCAGGAACAGGCCCGTATTGCCGAAGCCCTGGCCCTCGATGGGGACATGGTGGCCCTCGGCCTGCAGGTCGAAGAATGCCTTGAGCCGGTTGTATTGATATTCGCCGTCGGTAAAGACATCGACGAAATGCTTGTAGCCGTCGATCATCCGCCGCCGCGGCAGCAGGTATTGGATGTTGGTCTGATACTTGTAGCCGCCCAGGCCGAAGCGTACGTCGCGCAGGCGCTTCGACAGTTTCATGCGGCGGTACAGCGGCGTGCCGGGCAGCGCGGTCAACAACGACGGGTCGCCGGACAGCAACGCCGCCTCGGTCAGGCCCTTGAGCGTGATATCGAAGCAATCGTCGTCGTCTGAATCGAACCCGAAGATCAGCCCGCCGACCACGATGAAGCCGCGCGATTGGATTTCGCGCACGACCTGGGTCAGCTCCGTGGCCGAATTCTGCACCTTGGCGGTTTCCAGCAGCGAGTTCTTGGAGAAGCTCTCGATGCCGATGAACAGCATGTCGAAACCGGCGCGGCGCATCTTGGCCATCAGGTCCGGGTGATTGTGCAGGTTGATGGTCAGCCAGGTATAGAGCGACGGCGTATGGCCGGTCCGTTCCTTCCAGGCGAGAATCTTGTCGATCACTTCCTCGGCCCAGCGCGGTTCGCCGATGAAGTTGTCGCAGGCGAACAGGATTTGCGACACGCCCAATTCGCACAGATGGTCCAGTTCGGCGACGATCAGGTCCGACGGCTTGTTATGGGGTCGGTTGTTGTCGTCCATGATGCGGATGTCGCAGAATTCGCACAGGAACGGGCAGCCGCGCGAAACCTCGATCACCGCGCCGTAATAGCGGCCGATGGTGGTGTCCATCAGGCCCCGGTGCATGGGTTTTGATTTGGCGATCTCGAACCGGCCGGGCGACTTGATGATGTGGTCCATGGGTTGGCCGTCGCGGACCGATTGGATCAGGTCCGCGATCGAGGCCTCGGCGTCGCCGACGAAGACGTGGTCGAAATCCTTCAGCTGATCCAGCGTTCCGGCTTGTTCGAACGACCAGGCGACGGGGCCGCCGACCATCGAGCGGGTGCCAGGGAACCGGGCTTTCAAATCCGCGCGCACGCGGTTCATGAAACCCGCGTCCTGATTGATGCCGGAAAACAGGTACAGGTCCGCTTCGGCGATGCCGGTCTTGCCCTGAACCCGGGTGTCGTGGAGCAACAGATCCACGCCCAGGTCTTCGGGGATATGGGCGGCGAGGGTATAGGCCCAGACCGGCATGAAGATCGCGCCATAGGTCTGTGTGTCGGAATAGACGGGATCAGGCGCATGCACGAACATCACGCGGAACGGCTTGGCGTTCCGGGTCGGCGATGGCGTCTGATTGGCCGTCGTCTGGGTCATGTCCTATCCGCTTGCCTGTTTTCGTCCCTGCGGCGCGCCGCTTGACGGTCCGATTTCCCACCTTTTAGGGGTATTTGGGGGCCGGGTGCAAAGGCTTAAAGGCTTAATCGTCGTCGTGCGGGCGTTTCGGCGTGGTCTGGATATCGAAATTGATGGCCTGAACCAGGAATTGCACGCCCAAAAGGACAGCCAGCGTGGCGATCATGATCGTGCCCATGGTCGCGGTGACGCCGCTTTGGGCGGCTTCCCACCATTTGATTCCGCCGAAGATCAGCCCGAAGGCCGTCAGCAGCGAGCCGGCCAGAAGATAGAACGAGCCCAGCGAGAAATCGTAGATGAAGTATTTGAACAGGATGCGTTTTCCCATGCCCCGGATCAGGCGGTAGATGAACACCGGCATGATCGACGGAATATGAAGCGACGATTGTTCGTCGCCGTAGCGGGCGGGGATGGGCACGTCCTCGACCACCGCCCCCGCGATATTGAGGCGGATCAACATGTCCGATTCAAAGAAATAGCCGTCGGATACCCGGTCCAGCTCCATCCGCTCCAACGCGTCGCGGTTGATCGCGGTATAGCCGTTGGTCGGGTCCATCATTTGCCAATAGCCGGACGCGGCCTTGACCAGGAAGGTCAGGACGCTGTTGCCGAACAGACGCACGCGCGGCATCTGGCGCAGGGCCTTCAGATCGCGGAAGCGGTTGCCCTTGGTATAGTCGGCATGACCGGTGGCGATGGGCTTCAACAGGGGTTCCAGATAGGCCGGATCCATCTGGTCGTCGCCGTCCATTTTGACGACGATGTCGAACCCGTCGGCCATGGCCTGGCGGTAGCCGGTCTTGACCGCCGCCCCCACGCCGCCGTTCTGCACCCGGTGCAGGACGACCACGCGCGGATCGTCCACGGCCTTGGCCGTGGCCCCAGATTGATCGGGGCAGCCGTCGTCGACGACATAGATACGTTTGATCCAGGCGGGAATGCCCCGGATCACGTCGGCAACGTGATTGGTTACCCGATAAGCCGGGATTACCACCGCGATTTTGATGTGATCCGCCACTTTGCCGCCGGTCCTTGTCCGATGCCCTTAATGTCACGGCCCTTCCAGAAGGCCGCAAGGTTGGGCTAAAACCATTAAAACTTTATCGACCAAAAAAATGAAACCCAGGAACATCCATGACAAGCTCTCCCCAAACGCACCCGGAAATCCGGGAGTCCGTGGCCGCATTATGCCGTGATTTCCCCGGCGAATACTGGCGTGGCAAAGACGCCGACCGGGCCTATCCCACCGAATTCGTCAATGCCCTGACCGAAGCGGGCTTCCTGGCCTGCCTGATCCCCGAGGAATACGGCGGATCGGGCCTGGGCCTGTCGGAAGCGATCGCGATCATGGAGGAAATCCATAAATCCGGCTGCAGCGGCGGCGCCTGCCACGCGCAGATGTATATCATGGGCGCACTGTTGCGCCATGGCGACGAAGAAAAGAAAAAGAAATACCTGCCGGAAATCGCCGCGGGCCGGTTGCGGCTTCAGGCCTTCGGCGTGACCGAGCCGACATCGGGCACGGATACCACGCGCATCCGCACCACGGCGCGGCGCGACGGCAACGAATGGGTTATCAACGGGCAGAAGGTATGGACCTCGCGGGCCGAGCATTCCGACCTGATGTTGTTGTTGGCCCGGACCACCCCGCGTGAAGAAGCCGCCAAGCCGCACCAGGGGATGTCGATCTTCCTGGTCGATATGCGCAAGGCCCTGGGCAACGGGATGGAGATCAAACCCATCCGCGCCATGGTCAACCATGCGGCCACGGAAATCTTTTTCGACGAGCTGCGGATTCCCGCCGACGCCCTGATCGGCGAAGAAGGGCGCGGGTTCTACTACATCCTCGACGGGATGAACGCCGAACGTATCCTGGTGTCGTCCGAAGCCATCGGCGATGCCCGCTGGTTCATCCAGAAGGCCCGTGATTACGCAGTCGATCGGCGGGTGTTCGACCGGCCCATCGGCCAGAACCAGGGTATCCAGTTCCCGATCGCGCGTTGCTATGCCGAAACGGAAGCGGCGGCCCTGATGGTTCGTCAAGCTGCCGAGACCTTCGATGCCGGCGGCGACGTGGGCGCGATGGCCAATATGTGCAAGCTGCTGGCCTCTGAAGCGACCTGGCATGCCGCCGACATGTGCCTGCAAACCCACGGCGGGTTCGGTTTTGCCGAGGAATACGACGTCGAGCGCAAGTTCCGCGAAACCCGTCTGTTCCAGGTTGCCCCGATCTCCAGCAACCTGATCCTCAGCTACATCGCCGAGCATGTCCTGGACATGCCCCGGTCGTTCTGACCGCCGGCCTTTTGAGCGAATTTGAAGAAAAGAAAGAAACCTCCCATGGATAACATCGACCCCAATGCCCCTTTGGATATCGATCACCTGCGGACCTGGATCGGCAAGACCCAGGAATTGGCGGACCTGATCGGCGAATTCCCGACCCGCGCCCTGAGCGCGACCATCGACCGCGACGACCCCGCGCCGCAGGTTGGCGACGTGCTGCCGCCGTCGGCCCATTGGCTGCACTTTCTGGAAACGCCGAAGCATTCCGAGCTGGCCTTTGACGGCCATGCCAAGAAGGGCGGTTTCCTGCCGCCGGTACCGCTGCCGCGCCGCATGTGGGCGGGTGGGCGCATTTGGTTCCCGGGGCTGCTGCGGATCGGCGATCAGGCGACGCGCCTGTCCACGGTCAAGGATGTGACCCTGAAGGAAGGCAAGACCGGGCGTTTGATCTTCGTGCTGGTCGAACACCGCATTCAGGTCGAAGGCAAGGACGTGATCGTCGAGGAACACGACATCGTCTATCGCGACATGGCCCCCGCCGACGCCCCGCAGCCGGCGCCGAAGCCGGCCCCCGAAGGCGCGGAATGGACGCGTAAGGTCCTGCCGGACGAAGCCATGCTGTTCCGCTATTCGGCGCTGATCTTCAACGCTCACCGCATCCATTTCGACCGCGAATTTACTCAGCAGGATGAAGGTTATCCGAACCTGATCGTCCATGGGCCGTTGATCGCGACCCTGTTGATGGACCTGGGAGCGCGTGAAATGGCGGCCAAGGGCAAGCGGATGACGCGGTTCGCCTATCGCGCCGTGCGGCCGAGCTTCACCGATGGGCGAGAAATGACCTTCCAGGGTAAGTTGACGGGCGATAATTCCACCGACCTTTGGGCCCTCGATCAGGACGGCTGGCTGGCCATGCAGGCCGACGCCGATTTCGCGGAGGGCTGAGCGATGAGCATTTCTACCGCCGCGTTGGAAGGCGTGCGCGTCATTGATATCGCGACCTTCGTCGCCGGGCCCTACGCCGCCGGTATCCTGGGCGAATTCGGGGCCGACGTGATCAAGGTCGAACAGGCCCCGTCGAAAGCCAAGGACGGGGCCGCCAATGCGGGCGGCGACCCGTGGCGCTGGTACGGCACCAAGACGGCGAAGCCCGATTCCTCCCTGGCCTGGCTGAGCGAGGCGCGGAACAAGAAATCCGTGACCCTGAACCTGCGCGCACCCGAGGGGCAGGACATCCTGAAACGCTTGATCAAGGACGCCGACGTGCTGGTCGAAAATTTTCGCCCCGGCACGCTGGAGCGTTGGGGCCTGGGTTGGGACGTTCTGAGCGAGATCAATCCGGGCCTGATCATGCTGCGGGTTACCGGCTATGGCCAGACTGGGCCCTATAAGGACCGGCCCGGTTTCGCCCGCATCGGCCATGCCGTGGGCGGCCTGACGTATCTTGCCGGGAAGCCCGGGGAAATCCCAGTCACCCCCGGCTCGACCAGCTTGGGCGACTACATGACTGGGATGTACGGCGCGATCGGCATCATGATGGCGCTGCGCCACCGGGACAAAACCGGCGAGGGGCAGATCATCGACGCCGCCCTGTACGAAAGCGTGTTCCGGGTGTTGGACGAAATGGCCCCGGCCTATGCCGCCGTCGGCAAGATCCGCGAACCGGAAGGCACCGGCACCCTGAATGCCGTGCCGCACGGCCATTTCCCCTGCGGCGACGGCAAGTTCATTTCCATTGCCTGCACGACCTCAAAGATGTTCGAACGCCTGACTCAGGCTATGTCCCGCCCGGATTTGTGGGATGCCTATGGCGATCAGGCCGAGCGCCTGAAACACCGGGATACGGTGATCGAGGAAGTGACCAACTGGTGCATGTCGCAGACCCGCGACCAGGTCATGGAGAAGTGCATCGCCGCCGAGGTTCCGTCCGGCCCGATCAATTCCATTGCCGATATTTTCGAAGACCCGCATTTCCATGCGCGCGAGCAACTGGTGCGGATGGTCGCACCCGAAGTGGGCGAAGTGACCGTCCCGGGCGTGGTGCCGAAGCTGTCCAAGACGCCGGGCACCATCCGCTCCCTCGGCGAAGGTCTGGGCGCGTCGAACGCCGACGTCTACGGTGCATTGGGCTTTTCCGACGAAGAACTGGCGGACCTGAAGGAGCGCGGGGTTATCTAGCCCCGCGTTCTAGTTTGGGCGGTCGTTTTCGCCGTCGGGCTTGGGCCGCTCCGCCAATTTGGCTTCGATCAGGTCGATCTTCTCCGCCATGCGGCGGAGCAGGTCGTCCTGTTCGGCCTGATGTTTTTCGGCATCGGCGGCGGTCGCGTCGTGCATGGAATTGACGATGATCGCGATGAACAGGTTCAGCACCGCAAAAGTGACGATCAGGATGAACGGCACGAAGAATACCCAGGCGTAGGGGTGGACCTCCATCACCGGGCGGACGATGCCCATCGACCAGGATTCCAGGGTCATGATCTGGAACAGGGTATAGGCCGAGCGGCCGATCGTGCCGAACCAGTCGGGAAAATCCCCGGCGAACAGCTTGGTCGCCATCACGGCGGCGATGTAGAACACCAGACAGAGCAGGGCCAGGACCGAGCTCATCCCCGGCACCGCTTCCAACAAGGCCTGGATCACGACGCGCATTTTCGGCACCGCAGATACCAGGCGCAGGGCCCGCAGGATGCGCAGGGCGCGCAGCACGGTCAGTCCTTCCGTCGCGGGGGTCAGCGAGATCGCGACGATCAGGAAATCGAACACGTTCCAGGCGCTGGTGAAAAACCGGAACCGGTAGACGATCAGCTTGATGATGATCTCGGCGACGAAAACCGCGACCGCCAGATGGTCCAGCAGCACCAATGCGTCCCCGGCGGCATCCATGATCGCTGGGGACGTTTCCAGGCCGATGACGATGGCGTTCAGAATGATTACGGCGATGATGAAGCGGCGCGTCCCCTCGGCTTCGATAAAGGATTGCAGGCGGCCGAGAAGTCCCGCCGGGCGAGGGTCCAGGGTTTCAGTCGAAGCATCTGACATCGAAAAGGCGCCTTGGCGTCTAGAGTACGGGGAAAGGTATGAACGCGCCCCCAAGATAGGGGTGCGCCCATTGGCCATCAAGCGGGCGATTAGATGCTGGGAAAGTCTGGTGGAGCCTTCCCGCTTCACCTTGTAGCTGGGCCGTGCCATATGTAGCGGCACAACAAAACACCATTTCCACCATAAATCAGGAGGATCCCCCCAATGGAACCCAGAATCATCCGCGCCAGCGACCGCGAAACCAAGATCGCCCCGGCCAACAACTTCGTCGGCCAGGTTCTGCATGAAAGCGTGTTCGCCGAAGAAGCGCCGTCGCGCCTGCGTGTCTCGCGCGTGACCTTCACCCCCGGTGGCCGCACCAACTGGCACACCCATGCCGTCGGCCAGATCCTTTACGTTCTGTCCGGTTCCGGCCGTTATCAGCTGGAAGGCCAGCCGGTCGAAGAAATCAGCGCCGGCGACACCGTGATCATTCCGCCGAACGCCCGTCACTGGCATGGCGCCGCGCCCGACAGCATGATGTGCCACCTGGCCCTGTCGGAAGCCGACGACCAGGGTAAAGGCGCCGACTGGCTGGAGCCGGTCAGCGATGCGGACTTCACGCAAGCCCCCAAGAAATAACAGTTACAAAAGGGCCGGCGCTTGCGTCGGCCTTTTCCTTGTTCCCTTTATCGGGTAACACGATAAAGGCCGTGCCTATGGCGCGGCCTTTTTTGTGTTTGCACTGCTTGGGGATAGGAAGGCGTTATGAACGTGGCGAAAGTCCGCGGTCGCAGCCTTGAAAAGGTCAAAACGATCGCGCCGGAGGCGACCCTCCAGCAGGCGGCGGAAAGCCTGGCAGACTATGATATCGGCCTGTTGGTCGTCTGCGATGGTGGCGGCTGCAACGAAAAAGAAGCCGGCGGTGTCATCGCCGGTGTCTTGTCTGAACGGGATATCGTCCGCTTTGTCGGCGACTATGGCGCCGATGCCCTGACGCGACCCGTTTCCTCCGCCATGACCCGCGATGTGCAGACCTGCGGTTCATCCGACGACATTGATGCCGTTCTCTCGGCCATGGCGCAGGGCGGGTTCCGTCATATGCCGGTGGTCAAACAGGGGCGCTTGGCCGGGATGGTCAGCTCGACGGACATCATCAATTACCTGCAACGTCACGCGACCGACCAGGACCGCGCCTTGTTCTGGTCGAAGATCATCTGGGTTTGACGTCTTGGCTCCGGGGGGGGCGAGCTTAACGCTCGACCGTCACCATCGGGGCTTCGCTGACTAGGTTGCCGGTTTTGCGCCAGCGGGCCAATTGTTCCTGGCGCTTCTCGGCAAAGGTGAATTCCTTGGTCGCCCGGTCCAGTTCGCGCATCTTTTCCTTACGTCGCAATTCCATTTCCGCCATGCGCTGCGCGACCACGGCTTCCAGGCGAATGCCGCGGTTTTGCCGAAAGCGCCAATCGTCCAGGTCCGATAGGCGGCGGTCGGCATCGTCGAGGGCGCGCATATCGGTGCGGCCTTCGCGTCGCTTTTCACGCAGAATGGCGTTCAGCCGTTGCGTCCGGCCTTCGTCGATGGCGACCACGCGGGTTTCCCGCTCTTCCTCAGCTTCGGGCTTATCCTTTTTGTCGGCGGTCTGGCTGTCGGCCGGTCCCCGGTTCAGGCGGTTCCAGTAGCTCAGAACCTTGATCCGATAGGGGCGGAAGTTTTCCGGCGTCTGGGAGTGGTACTGGCCCGCCGCGTTCAGCCAATGGCGGGTATCGGCGTATTTTTCCTTCAGGAATTTGGCGGCATAGGCCGCATTGGCGACCGGGTCGAAGGCGTGATCCAGGGTTTCGAAGGCGTTCCAGTGGTAATGCATGTTGATCTGCATGCAGCCGACGTCGATATTCCGCACGCCCTGGCTCAGCAAAATTTCGACTTCGGCGCGGGCTTCGGCCTCGCTCGCGAAATAGCGTCCCTTGCCCTCGGCCGTAACGGTCCAGGGCCAGGCAAAATTTTCCCCGGTCTCGGCGTCGTACCGGCCCGACTCCGTCAGGGCGATCGCGCCCAGCAAATTTTTGGGAATGCCTTCGCGACGCTCAACTGCGCGGGTCGCGTTCAGGCAAATTTCTTCTGGTTTTTCAATTGCTTGTCCGCGCTTGGCAAAGGCGTCCGCGGGCAAAAAAGCAGCCCCGGCAATAAGCCAGCAAAGGATCAAGCGCGTTTTCCACGCCATGGTTTTTCTCCCGTTCTGTCCATGACGTCGCAAATGCCGTGCCATCGAGACGGCAAAATTTATCGTTTTATTTCAGTTGGTTGTGAAAATAGTGCCGGAATAATGGGCGGTCGATTTTGCCCAGCCGAAAAAAAATGCACGGGAGCGTATTTTTTTGTTTGCACCTGCGAACTGAGGCCGATATATTTTGCATCGCAGCATGCGGGAGACGGATCCTCCCAGACGGTCTTCCGTACCTGCCTTTACTTGGATGTTTCCTCCCAACGACTCGGGCCGTGTCATCGACACGGCCCCTTTTTTTGTCCGGATCTCAGGCTTTAAGCATATGAGAAAAAGGGATTATTCCGGGGGCGGAGTATCGCCGCCTTCGCCCAAGGGCAGCTGCATGGTGACCGAGTCCAGCCAGCGGCCGAATTTGAATCCGACGTTTTCGACGATCCCGACCTGACGAAAACCCATATTGCGGTGCAACCCAATTGACCCAGCGTTCCCGGAATCGCCGATAACGGCGATCATCTGGCGATATCCGGCGTCTGTGCAGCGGCGGATGAGTTCCGCCAGCAGCTTGCGCCCTACGCCCCGGCGATGGGCGTCGTCGGCCACGTAGACCGAGTTTTCGACGGTGTAGCGATAGGCCCGGCGTGGGCGATAGGCCCCGGCATAGGCGTATCCCAGGATTTTGCCTGAATTCGCGGTGTCCACGGCGACCAGATAGGGATAGCCCTCATCGGTGATCGCCGCCCGGCGGCGAACCATCTCGGCCAAGTCCGGCGGATCGTATTCGAAGCTGCCGCCCCCGGTCAGGACGTGATGGGCGTAGATTTCCTGGATCGCGGGCATGTCGGCCTCGGTGGCGTCGCGAATCTCGATCGGGTCTGGGGGCGTCATGGCGGTTTTCGGGCCTGTTTTCGGGTGATCGGGGGAAGGAGGGGCTATTCCGCCGCTTCGGGCAGGACCAGGCGGCGCGCCCCGGCGCACAACTCGGCGGCGAAAGATGCCATGCGGGCGGTTATTTCAGCCATCTGCGGCAGGGGTTCGATCGCCGCTTCGTCCAGATACAGGGCGCGATTGATCTCGATCTGCACCACATGCACGCCCAGCCGCGGGCGGCCGTAATGACGGGTGGTATAGCCACCGGCATAGGGCCGATTGCGGGTCACGGAAAAGCCTTGCTCCTTCAGCAGTCGTTCGACCAGGGCGGTCATCGCCGGGGCGGCGGCGGTGCCGTGGCAATCGCCCAGGATGATGTCGCCCAGGCCGTGGTCGGTCCGCCCGACGATGATATTCGACGGCATGGAATGGCAATCGATCAGCAAGCAGCCGCCGAACGACCGCTGGGTATCGTCCAAAAGGGCCTTCAGCGCCCGGTGATAGGGGCGATGCGTGGTCTCGATCCGTGACCGGGCTTCGGCATAGGTCAGGGGCTGGTTGTAGATATCTTCGCCGTTGGCGACGATCCGCGCGATGGTGCCCAGGCCCGCGGCGATGCGCGGCGAGCGGGTAATCACATGGTCCGGCAGGACGCCCGCGAACATGCGGGGGTCCAGCTCATAAGCCTCGCGGTTGGCGTCGACATAGGCGCGCGGAAAATTGGCGCGAATCAGGGGGGCGCCGAATTCAGGGGCGCTTTTGAACAGGCGGTCGACGAAGGCATCTTCCGAGCGCCGCAGGGACAGCGGGTCGAGCCGCGATTGCGCGACGAAATCGGTGGGATAGGCCCGGCCCGAATGGGGCGAGGCGAAAACCACGGGGGCGTTTTGCGTTTGCGGGCGGAAGATGTCGAACGGCGCGGTCGTTTCCGACGCTGCCCCGGCGCCGTCGAATTCGGCGCTTTCGGCGGGTTCGTCTCCGGTCAGGCCTTTATCCATCGCTTCGGTCCATCGCCCCTGCTCATCGAAAACCGCCCCGTCGGCTGAAAAGACTTACCCTCAATCTGTTATCGCCCCGGCGCGGGGCGCGCAACGGTTTCTTAACCGGCACGGCGGATTTCCGGGCTTTCCCGCCGGGAAAACCCATGAAATCGGGGCCGAAAAAGGAAAGGCGTTGCGGGGCTTGCCAAGCGGGGCCGAAGGCATTAAAACCCACGTCTCTTGGCCACCCCCGACGGGGGCAGGACAGGGAAGGGCGCGTAGCTCAGCGGGAGAGCACTACGTTGACATCGTAGGGGTCGCTGGTTCAATCCCAGCCGCGCCCACCAT